>ULUB01042083.1_pt1 | contig 125545 bp, 87 predicted proteins | sample 1958111 | NCBI WGS metagenome assembly ULUB01 (sample SAMEA4835749, study PRJEB28245) | human gut metagenome | biome: gut microbiome; material: fecal sample | place: Denmark | collected 2008
TTGCCGCTTCATATTGTAAAACGCTTTAAAGGTGGCACTCGTATTTATACGTAAACAAATGATTATCAAACATATCGTGGTATGGAGAGTAAAAGATTAAAGTGTTCGCCACTTTATCCATCTGACCACATAACAACGGTAGAACATTGCTGCTGAGTATCGTCCGGAATGCTATCGTTAAACCTGAAAAAAGGTACTTCATAACCCTCATGCGACTGTCGTGAGGGTAACATAGAGAACATCTTTTCGCGAACAATGCCGCTTACAGACAAGCTGAATCACATAGACTACAATTGGTATATTGTCAGAACCAAACCTGGACACGAAAAGGAACTGTGTTCTATTATTGAATGCTGTAAGTCTGAAACCAAAAACATTTTGGAAGCGTATTGCCCCACCCACACAACGGTAAATGTTTACCACGGAGGCAACGAACGCAGGATGCCTCTGTTTGACGGTTATGTATTCGTGCTCGCAACTCAAAAAGCACTTGCTGACTTTATCAGAGATAAATATCCTAACGCATCCATACGTTACAACCGTAAACAAGCGAAAGAAGACAAGGCCACCCTTTGCACTATACCCGAAGTACAGATGAAAGCGTTTATGGACTTCAATGAAAACTATGCAGACAAGGTGGTTGTGCTGGAACGACCTTATGCAGACTACGCAAAAAATCCCAACGAGCATAACATACCGAACGAAATAGTGCGCGTGCTCGACGGTCCACTGGCTGGATGCGAGGGTTACGTTTGTCGCTTCCGCCGCAAACGCGGACTTGTCTTCGAGGTGCAAGGCGTTATGCCGGGCAGTCACCTGACCGTTTACTACCCCAACATATACGACCTGCACGTTGTTCGCCTGCACAATGCAGAGGGTGACCGCTTATCCATGGGCACAGAGAAAGACCGTGCGGCCGACCTGCTGGTTGGCGTTCTTCAAGCCTGTGGATATGGAAAACGTACACTCTCTATGTTACATTACATCATAGAACGCCTTACGGCCAACTTGTCGTTAACCTCATTATGCCTGGATTTACACAAACAAAACCACAAGGCCTTGAGCCACAGGCTGGCAGAAATGACAAACGAAGAAGCCGGACTGCTGTTGAACTTAGCCAGATATGAACATGACAACAATGGCTATGTGCGCAAAGCTTATCGTAAACTTATAATTAGGCCATTCCTTACACCAACGTCAGGCATTGGCATGGAAGGCAAAGGTGAAATTACATTTAAGCATGATGAGTTTACGGAAATAATACGGAGAGTGGATATTTCCGAAGAAATATATTACCCAAGCAAGAAAAAGTCTGCCAAAGTTGCGGAAACATATTATGCCCACATCGGCATCGTTGAGAATCATGACAGCGAGGAATACACCCTATTTGCCAACTGGGATAATTTCTTGGGAGAATACTTTCTGACATCGGGCAAGGCCAACGAACAATTGGTAAAAGGAACTGTCAAGCGTGTTGCATGTGCTACTCAAGGCGCATGCGGGAGCTCCACCATAAATGGTAAATTAAAACAAGATGAGAAAGAAAAACTCATTGAGTCTTTTCGAAATTTCTCACCTACTCTATATAAAACCCTCACCGACGAGAGTTCTCCGCTTAAGGCAATTTCCGGGTTTAAGATTGGCGACAACTGCCTGAACGTCTTTGCCATCAAGTCAAAGCCAAAAGAAAGGGCAACCGCAACGGACACGTTGATACACACCTGCATAAGCATATGCACGGAAATCAATACCACAAACCACCTTGCATTGTGGCGCCGGTATTTGCAGACAGTTTGGTTGCACAAATAGATTTGGACAAGAAAAGAGGAATCGTTACGATAATTGTTTCCGAAAGCCCCAATGTCCGGCAGCTCCATGTCGCAGCCACCTTGGCATTGAATTCGGGCGAACCTGACATATTTGATTTTCCAAGTTGACTACCCTTTGGACAAAGCTGTTCATGGGTCATGATGTTAATACGGATTTGATATGAATCTTAAATTAAATAATAAATAAAACAAAGATGGCGGATTTTGCGCTTCTACCATTTTGCAAAACCGACAAGCAAAATATATTTCATAACAATAAATGACCAACACTTCAGCTAACAACAAGCGCATAGCCAAAAATACACTGCTATTATACGTCCGTACCCTGTTTATCATGCTCGTAACGCTATACACGAGCCGTGTTGTACTGAACACATTAGGCGTGACGGACTATGGCATCTACAACGTCGTTGGTGGAGTGGTTGCAATGTTTGGCTTCATCAACGCCTCGATGTCATCGGCTACGCAACGGTACATTACGTTTGCATTGGGAAAGGGCGACATGGCTAACCTGCAAACGATTTTCAGCACGGCGTTGCAAATTCACGTTCTTATTGCCGCGTTAATCGTAGTCCTTGGTGAAACTATCGGCTTATGGTTCATGTACACGCAAATGCAAATCCCTGCCAATCGTATGGATGCAGCTTTTGGGGTGCTTCAATGCTCGATTGTCTCAACTGTTGTGATGATAATCAGCGTACCTTACAATGCCGACATTATAGCACATGAGAAGATGTCTGCTTTCGCCTATATTTCCATACTTGAAGCGGTGTTGAGGCTCGCAGTTGTTTATGTCTTGCTTGTATTTTCTTATGACAAACTGATATTGTACGCTTTTCTCATTCTTGGAGTGCAGCTGTTGGTGCGTTTCTGTTACAGCCATTATTGTAACAGACATTTCTCCGAATCAAAGTACCGCCATGCCTGGGACAAAAAACTGTTCTTGGAGATGACCGGTTTTGCCGGCTGGAGTATGTTCGGCAACCTATCTGCGGTACTTTTCAATCAGGGCTTGAACATGCTGCTCAATGTGTTCTTCGGCCCGGTGGTCAATGCCGCACGTGCTGTCTCCGTGCAGGTGCAGAGCGCAATCCAACAGTTCGTAGGCAACTTTCAGATGGCTCTCAATCCGCAGATAACCAAGACTTACGCAAAGGGCGAAATGGACGAGATGCGCAAGCTGATGTTCCGCAGTGCGAGGTTCTCATTTTACTTACTGCTGTTTCTGTCGCTGCCGGTGCTGTTCGAGACAAACTTTATTCTTACGGTATGGCTTAAAATCGTGCCTGACAACACAGTCATCTTCCTGCGCATAATGATCTGCACATCGCTGATTTACACTTTGGCAAACCCTATGATTATAGCCAATCAGGCGACGGGCAAAGTAAGGAAATATCAGGCGGTGTGCGGCTCAATCCTACTGATGATTTTGCCAGTCTCTTATGTATGCCTCAAACTTGGTTGTCCAGCTTATTCCGTCTTCATTGTTCACTTCTGTATGGAGTCGGTAACGCAGTTTGCGCGTATGATAATGCTCCGCCCGCTGATAGGCATCCGTCTGCGCGACTATTTCAAGAATGTCTATTCGCGTGTCTTTGTGGTCGTGGCGTTGTCGGTAATAGTTCCTTTCCTCGTCTACGAAAGCATGGGTGATACGGTGACGCGCTTCTTCGTCATGTGTGCGGTGTGTGTTCTGTCGGTAGGCACTGTGGCCTACACAGTCGGACTGTCTAAGAACGAGCGCGTGTTTGTCAGGGCGAAGGCCGCTGGAATGATGAATAAAGTTTTTCACAGATGATAAAGATACAAGACAAGCGCGACTGCTGCGGCTGTGCGGCGTGCGTGCAGCGTTGTCCCAAACATTGCATATCGCTGAAGGAGGATGAGGAAGGCTTCCTCTATCCTGTTGTTGATGAATCGGTCTGCATCAACTGCGGGCTGTGCGAGAAGGTCTGTCCGATAATCAACCGGGCGGAAAAGCTGCCCGTAAAGGAAGTGCTGGCGGTGAAGAACCGCAACGAGGCTGAGCGCATGGCGAGTTCGTCGGGCGGCGTATTCATTGCTTTGGCCAAGAAAACGCTTGAAAAAGGCGGCGTGGTTTTCGGCGCGGTGTTCGATGATAATTGGGAAGTGAAGCACACGTATGCCGAGACACTCGAAGGCGTGAGGCCTATGATGGGCAGCAAATACGTGCAGAGCCGCATGGGAAGATGCTACCGCGAGGCTGAGGCATTCTTGAAGCAGGGGCGCGAGGTGCTGTTCACGGGCAGCCCGTGCCAGATAGCCGGACTGCGCGGCTACCTGCGCAAGGACTATCCAAACCTGTTGGCGGTGGATTTTCTCTGCCACGGTGTGCCCAGTCCGGGTGTATGGCGGAAATACCTTAACGAGGCTTTGGCCGGTGCCGCCCGCAGGGCGGCGGCTGGGAAAAATACAGTTTTGTCTTCATCCCTAAAGTCTGCGCCTGTGATAACAGGCATAGAGTTTAGGGATAAAACCCATTGCGGCTGGGAAAAATACAGTTTTGTTGTCCGTGGGTCCGCCTCTGAGGCGGACAAAAATTCAGTTTTGTTGTCCGATATATTCTCACAGAACCCGTATATGCGGGGTTTTCTGTCCGACATATACCTTCGCCCGTCGTGCTACCAATGCAAATGCAAGAACGGCGTGAGCCACAGTGACCTGACCATCGGCGACTTTTGGGGCGTACCCAAGGCTATGCCCGACTTTGATGATGACAAGGGCATCGGTCTCGTGCTCGTAAATACAGACAAAGGTAAGGTCGTATTCAGTGCGCTCAACATGGATGTTCGCCTCACAACCATTGATGCTGCGAAGGTGGGCAATGGGGGGTTCAACGAGCACGTAACGCAGCATCATAACCGCAAAGTTTTTTTTCAAAATTATAATAGTGCAATAGGTATCATCGCAAACATTAGCCAAATACTTGAAGTTCCTTTGCTGAATAGACTGGCGGACAAGGCGAAAAGACTACCAAAGAAAATCATTAAAAAGCTGATAAACGGATGAGAATAGGAATACTGTCTTTATCTCTTTATGTTAATTATGGGGGTATATTGCAAACTTATGCCTTACAGACTGCCTTGGAACGGATGGGGCATGACGTTACGTTTATACAAAAGCGTAACTGGCCTTTGGAGTTAAAGGTAAAGGATATACCTATAGTGTATGCCAAGCGGATTGTGAAGAACCTGATGGGACAGCATATGCCAATGTTGTATGAGAAAATTTATAATCGCGAAGCCCCTATAATCCGGCAGAACATTGAGCCGTTTGTTCGTAAGCACATAAGGATGAAGGTTGTGGATGACTACCGTCAAATCTGTGAGAACGACTTTGACGCGATAATCGTTGGCAGTGATCAGATATGGCGACCGTTGTATGTAAAGCATATTGAAAGCGCTTTTCTTGATTTTGCGAAAGACTGGAACAACATCAAGCGCGTGGCATACGCGGCATCATTCGGTACGGACAGTTGGGAATACTCAAAGAGTCAAAGTGAGCATTGCCGTAAGTTGGTTAAATTGTTCAACGCCGTTTCTGTGCGCGAAGCCTCTGCAGTAAAGCTGTGCAGAGAACATTTCGGAGTTGAGGCAAAGCACGTTCTGGATCCCACAATGCTGCTTGAAGCCGCGGATTACATGAAACTCTTTAAAGAAAGCAACACACCGAAAAGTGACGGCAATTTGCTTTGTTACATATTGGATGAAAATGAAGAGAAAGCAAAGATAATCAGTTCGATAGCAAAGGAAAAGCATCTAAAACCCTTCAGCGTCAGTGCAAGGCCAACATACAGATACGACCTGCCGGTGGAAGAGCGCATCCAACCTTCAGTAGAACGGTGGCTTAGGGGGTTTTACGATGCAGATTTTATCGTCACAGACTCATTCCATGCTTGTGTTTTCTCCATCCTTTTTAGAAAACCGTTTTTAGTTTATGGGAACAAAGCCCGCGGAATGTCTCGCTTTGTGTCTTTACTCGAGGTTTTCGAATTGCAAGACAGAATTGTAGGTAGTATGTCTGAGTTCAAAAAGAAGCCTTTAAATGAAATAGATTGGAACTCTGTTAATCCCATTTTGTCTGTACGTAGAAAAGAAGCAAACGAATTTTTGAAAACAGCTTTGTGTTGAATTTATTTTTTTGTTTGTGAATTATTAAAAGTGTAAAAATACAAATAGATGTATCTCATCCAAATTTTGGCCATAACGATATGGTTCTTTGTCAGCGTTTCGGCGTTGTTCCATTTCAAGAAAACGGTCTTGATATGGATGATGGCGCGGCTGTTGCTCAATGCACAGATCGCCGTTAAATACAATTCTCCGGGTATGTCAACCGTGATAGCGGTAGACATGACGCTGATACTGATTTACTTTTTCAAGTATCGGACTAAGAAGCGTAAAGAGGGGCTGCGCTTCGAGAAATTTCCGTTGACGGCGGCTTTCTGGATAACGCTGGCTTCATTCCTGCTTTCCTCGATGTTTGCCATCGTTCCGCTAAGTTCCGGCTTGGTAGCCACGCTCAAATACTTCGTCTCCAACTTCGGCATAATCTTTGTGTTCTTCAAGTGTCTGAATACGGAAGAGGACATAAAGCTATATGTCAAAACCGGGTTTATTGTTGCAATAGTGATTTCTTGCCTCGGCCTTTTTGAGTCTATATTCAAGGATAACCCCTGGCTTGATTTCGTTTACTTGTATTCACCGCATGATGAAGAAACGCGTGGCCGTCTGTGGTATACACCACCTTTCGTAAGTGGCGGCTTGCAAATGAGACTCGGCATGGTAAGGGCTTATTCCACTTTCGGAATACATATTGCGTTTGGAGCGGCCTGCGTATTCCTGCTTTTTCTCTTTATGTCTATTGCCAGATACCGGTTCTATCCGTCTGTCAGCAATAAGAAACTGTATGCCGTGATTTTGCTGCTTTTGGCAGGAGCATTGGCTTCAAATTCAAAAACGCCGCTTGTAGGATTGGTCGTTCTTGTGTTTGCTTTTTATGGTTTGGGCCAAATCTTTCAGCCTAAAATTATCCTGCCTCTTGTCGCGGTAATAGTTGCAGTGTTTGTGTTTTTCCCGGATATTATAGCGAACTTTATGACACTATTCAATCCGGAAATGGCTGATGAAGCTGGTGGAAGTACTGTTGAAATGCGTCATTCGCAATTTGACGTGGCTTTCAGATTGTTCAACATGAACCCTTTGTTTGGTAACGGTATGGGGTCTCTGCACGTGATGAGAGATTTCGGAAATAATGCGGAGATTTTGGGTGCAGAATCATCAATGCTGACTATTTTGCCGGAGCGAGGTCTGATAGGAGTCGTGGCATACGTTTCTTTGTATCTTTCTCTTTTCAAATATGGGATAAAATATTTGCCCAATAAATTGGCTTTTTTCTATTTGCTCTCTTTGGCCGTGATGGAATTTGCCACTGGTTTTTTGGATCAAGCTATATGGATCAACGTTTATCTGTGCGTAATCCGCTTATTCCAAATCCGGCGTATTGAGTCTTTTAAAACTGTTGCAAGTCATGTCTAATCTCAAAATTTCAATCTTAGTTCCTGTTTATAATGCCGAAAGGTATATTGACCGTTGTGCCCGCTCTCTGTTTGAACAGACATACGGAAATCTTGAATTTGTCTTTGTCAACGACTGTACACCAGACGGAAGCATTGATGTGCTGAAGCGTGTCTTGGAAGATTATCCAAAAAGGCGGCGGCAAACGAAAATAATCAACCACGAGAAAAACCGTGGTGTGGCGGCGGCAAGGAACACACTGGTTGACAATGCCACAGGCGATTACCTTCTTTGGGTTGATGCAGATGATTTCATCGCAAAGAATGCCGCCGAAGTGCTTGCCGCCAAAGTCTGGACCACAGAGGCTGACATGGTGTGCTTCAACACTGCATGGTTCACGGAGGTTGACGGGGCGAGGATGATGCCGGAAAACGACGGGAGTACACCAGCCGATTTCATACAAAACGTATTGAGCCGCAGAATTTCGCCGGTTCTTTGGGGAAGATTGATGAAACTTGAACTTTTCCGTGAGCACGGAATTAGATTCATTGAGGGGTTGAATATGGGCGAAGACCTTATGGCCTTAGTCGAAGTGGCTTATTATTCACGGTCAATAGCAAACGAAAAGGCAGTACTCTACTATCAGGAAGTTGGCAACAAAGATTCCCTGTCCCGTTCGTATTCGCCTGATGGTGCCGATTCGACATTGAAAATTCTGAACATCTTAGAAGAATTCTTTGCAGGCAAGCTCGATGTTTCCGCCGGACTGAATTTGAGGAAGTTTGAGGTATATATCAGAAAACTGTATCAGTGTTGCATTGACGGCGACAAGACAACATTTGATGATTTGCGGACAAAGATTAAAGAGCTTACAAGCATCGGAACAAAGCCGAAAGACAAAACACCTTATGATTTTTATATGTTTTGTGGCAATTACACCCTTTGCCGTATTTATTCGCTTTTCATCAAGTGGGGCAAATGCCTGTGCAAAAAATAACGCTTTGCACTAAGGCAGATACCCCACGAGACCAGATTATCAAAACAAACAGTTCTTATGGAAAAAGTCGGAATTCTCACTTTTCATGCAGCCCACAACTACGGCTCTATGCTTCAGGCTTATGCCATAAAATCGGCCATTGCAAGTTTGGGCTATGACAGCGAGATTATCAATTATCGGAATGAAAGGCAGAAAAAGTTATACAGCATCCTTTCTGTCGGCATAAAGACACAGGCCGTTAGAATGCTTCATCTGTCGAAATACATCCGACGTTACAAAGCCTTTGAGAAATATCGGCATGATTACCTGACTTCTTCTCCAGAGTTATCTTCTACAGAAGCGGTTGCGGACTATGTGAAAGATTTCAAGGCTATCGTCTGCGGCAGCGACCAGATTTGGAATGAAACGCCGAGCACATACGACCGTGATATGATTTATATGCTTCCGTTCAACTTTGCCGGTAAAAAGATAGCTTATGCTCCGAGCATGGGATCCGACATAGACTTGGGACTTATTAAGAACACGCTTGCGCCTTACATCAAAGACTTTTCGGCTGTGTCCGCACGCGAGGCTCATCTGTCAAAGGTCTTGGGCGATTGTCTTGGCGGCAGGGAAGTGCCGACTGTGCTTGACCCAACCTTGCTCGTAGACCGCAAAGTGTGGCTAAACCAATGCACAGACGCCAGTGAGCAGAACTATATCTGTTTTTATTCTTTACTATATTCTGACGAACTGGTGAAATTCGCCATGACCGCCTCGCAAAAACTCGGCATGAAAGTTATAAACCTTTCTCCACGTGCTAAATACGCCACAATTTCATCCTTTGAGCAGCGTTACGACATCGGACCACGCGAATTTCTTTCTTATATCAAGAATGCTGGTCTGGTTATTACCAATTCATTCCACGGCACGGTTTTCTCAATCTTGTTCAGACGGCCGTTGTTCTCGCTGATAATCGATCATGACAAACAAGATTTCCGGCGACAGAATCTGTTTTCAATTACAGGGCTTCCTGATATGTATTTCCCTGTAACTGAAACATCAGCCATAGAAGAAAGGTTCAGCCGGATAAAAGCTGCCGATTATTCATCGGCTGAATTAAATCTGAATAAAGCGAAAACTTACTCAATGAATTTCTTAAAGGAGGCTCTTCAATGAAAACAATTTGCAAGGCCGATGATTGTTTCGGCTGCTTGGCTTGTGCCAATGTCTGCCCCAAGAATTGCATTTCTGTCGGCACTGATAATAATGGCTTTATCTGTCCTGTTGTTGACGAAAGCCGATGTATAGAGTGCAACCGCTGCGTAAAAGTTTGTCCAGCCAACAATCCGTTGCCGTTAAACCGTCCACTTAATGTTTATGCAGGCCAGATGTCAAGCAAAGAAGCCGCAATGGCCAGTACTTCAGGCGGTCTGTTTCAGGCTTTGGCACATTATGTTCTTGCACTCGGTGGGGTTGTCTGCGCAGCCCGTCAGGAAGCAGACAACAGCCTGCATCACATTATTGCGCACAATGAAGACGAGTTGCACCGATGCCTGAAGTCAAAATATTATCAAAGTTCCGTGGATTTTTGCTTCCGTGAGATAAAGGCCTTGCTGCGTAATGGCACCAAGGTGCTGTTTTGCGGAACGCCTTGCCAGGTGGCAGGCCTGCTCTCGTTTCTCGGAAAGAACACCGACGGGCTGTTTACCTGCGATCTGGTCTGTCACGGCACTCCGTCGAAGAAAGTTGTTGACAGATACATAGCAGATAAAGAGAAAATATATCATTCTAAGCTCAAGGAAATACAATTCAGAGATAAGGAACATGGATGGGCTGCGATGCGAATGTCAATGAAATTTGATAATGGGAATAGATATTCTGAAACAGCAGGTAACGATGCTTTCTATTTCGGTTTTTTTCATGGACTGTATTATCGAAAATCTTGTTACACCTGTCCTTTTGCCAAATCAGACCGCATTGGCGACATCACCCTTGGCGACTTCTGGGGCATTGAGGACACAAAGACAGAATTAGACCCGCAGAAAGGCATCTCTCTGATTATTGTCAATACTGAAAAAGGCAGCAACTTACTTTCCCATATAAAAGATGCCGTCAACATGGAGCCTCACACTATGGAGGAGGCAAGAAAGAAGAACCACAACCTGAACGGCCCGAGCCGGCGCAATCCAAATTACGGCCGCTTCTACGCATTGCTTGACCGCCATTCCCTGCGCTATTCCCTGTTCATGTCGCTGCCGCTCCGATACATCAAATTCAGACTAAAATATTTTCTGAAAAAATAATATGAAATCCATTGTCTTTATCATCCCGTATTTCGGGCATTTCAACAATTACTTCGAAATATGGCTCAACAGTTGCGCCCATAACCCAACAATAAACTGGCTGATTTTCACCGACTGTAAGGACGAACACAACTACCCGGAGAATGTCAAGGTTGTCTACACCACCTTTGCCGACATCCGCGCCCGTTTCCAGTCGTTCTATGATTTCCCCATTTCGTTGGAGAAACCGTATAAGCTCTGCGATTTCAAGCCTGCTTACGGCGAAGTGTTTTACGACTACATCAAAGATTACGACTTCTGGGGCTACTGCGACACGGATTTGGTTTGGGGGGATTTGAGGAAATTCTTTACAGAAGAAATTCTTGAAAGCTATGACAAGATTGGGAACCGTGGACATTGTTGCTTACTACGCAATACAGAAATTATACGGAAAGCCTATAGGTATGAGAGTTCTCATTTAGTTACTTACAAAGATGCGTTTTCATCCGACCTCGCATTTTGCTTTGATGAAGACAAGGCGTTCGGGCGATATTGTAAGGAAAACGGTGTAAATACATTTGATAATTTTACGTTTTTTGACATTGATTACCGCCATGATGACTATCGTGTGCCTCTTTATGAGAAAGAACTGTTTGATGTTTATGCTCATAACATTTTCGAGTATGATAAAGGAAGTTTATTATTGTTGTCAATAAACGCCAACAATAAATTTATAAAAAAAGAAATATCATATGTCCATTTCCAAAAAAGAAAGATGACTTTGGACATAGATACAGACGAATATCACCATTTTCTTATTTACAAAGATACATTTGCAAAATACATTCCTATAAAGCCTGAAACAATAAAAAGGTTAGACCCTAAAAAATTCAGCAGAAAATTGTATATGAAGATTCTATGGAAAAAAATGAAAGCCGAAATCTTACATTGCGGGGGCGTAAAATACTATAAATACAAATAAAATGTCTGCCTTACTACGGGAGGGGATATGCGTCAACTCATTCCCAATTGAATATAGGAATAACATCATATAAGAACCGTTTGCCTAGGCAGTAAACGTCTTTTTGCGAATAAATTCTGACATACTTTGCACAAATGTTTTTCCGCATAACACATTTCTTTTTCCTTTTTCCAAACTCATTTTGAACCATGCGGTCAATGTAAAAATGCATTGGCGGCGGTAGCTATTTTTATATTTTTATTGTCACATGAAAGTCCTTCTTATCGACGTTTACAACTTCAACAAAGGTGGGGCAGAGACAGTATGCTTCAATACAGGCCGTATGTTGGAGGAACACGGGCACAAAGTCGTTTATTTCACGCTGAAATGGAAAGACAACCGCCCGTCGCCTTACAGCAAGTATTTCCCTGAATCAAAGGAAACGCGGCGTGGCCCATTGAAACAAGTCAAGAACATGATAAATTACTTTTATCATTTCGAAGCAGCTAAAAAGATAGAACAACTGATAATAGATGAAAAACCTGATGTGGCGCATATTCACTTGATGTGGGGGCAAATTACGCCGTCGATATTCCCCGTGTTAAGAAAGTACAGTATCCCTGTGCTTTTTACCGTTCATGATTATCGTATTGTTTGCCCTGCTTATACATTCCGCGATGGTAACGGCAAGATATGCGAGGCGTGCCAAGGGAGATATTTCTACAAATGTTTCACCCATACGTGCTGCAAGGGAAGCAAGCTGATGAGCGCGGTTATGGCGGCTGAACAATACTTCCGCAACGCATTTTTCAACCCTGCAAAGTATATCGACGGTTTCATCTATGTCAGCAACTTTGCAAGGAATATCCAAGAGAAATATATGCCTTCACTAAAATCGAAACCGAACATCACACTATATAACTTCTCGACATCAATAGTCAGTGGGCCAAAGGCAATGCCGACAGACAAGTATTTTCTGTTCTTTGGCCGTCTGTCATATGAAAAAGGCGTAATGACACTACTCAAAGCATTCAAGGATTTACCGCAATGCCACTTGAGAGTTGTTGGAACAGGACCCAAAGAAGGTGAACTTAAAGCCTTTGCAAGGGATAACGGAATGCAGAATGTAGCGTTCCTCGGTTATAAGACAGGTAAGGAACTGACGGACTTGGTAAGCAATGCATACTTCGTAATAGTTCCGTCTGAGTGGTATGAGAACAACCCGATGACAATAATCGAGGCTTATTCGGTAGGCACGCCAGTTATCGGTGCGCGCATCGGCGGCATTCCAGAGATTGTTGTTGACGGCCAGACAGGTTTTCAGTTCGGGAGCGGCAACGTTGTAGACCTTAAAAATACTGTATTGAAAGCCGATGCCCTCGATGGAAAAACATATACGGAGTTCAGCCAAGGTACAATCAACTTTGCAAACGAGAATTTGAGCAAAGACAGCTATTGGAAGAAGCTGATAGCGTTTTATGAGAGATTTGTCTAGACAAATTAAGCAAAGAATTTCATTTAATTCTTTATCTTCTGACAATAAGCCACAAAGCAGATAGTATGGATGAAAAGACAATCCATACATATAAGATATATTCTTTTATGTTTGTCAGGATTCACAGCATAGGTTATGCCTGTCATTCGATACAAAGATAAACATAAATTCCTTAAATTATAAGACACTGATGAAAATTGTTGTTACCGGAACGCGGGGCATCCCGAACATCATGGGCGGGGTGGAGACGCACTGCGAGGAGCTGTTCCCGAGGATAGTGAAACGCGGGTTTGACGTTACGGTGATTCGCCGGAAGAGCTATGTCAGGGACAGCCTGACGGAGTGGCGGGGCGTGAAGCTCGTTGACATCGAGACGCCGAAGAAGAAGTCGTTCGAGGCAATCATCCACACGTTCCGCGCGATAAACGAGGCGAAACGGCTCGGGGCGGACATACTGCACGTCCACGCGATAGGTCCGGCACTGCTCGTTCCGTACGCGAAGATGCTGGGAATGAAAGTTGTTTTCACCCACCACGGCCCCGACTACGACCGCGACAAGTGGGGATTTGCAGCAAAGACGATGCTGAAACTGGGTGAGCGCATGGGCTGCATGTTTGCCGACGAAGTGATTGTTATCTCTGATGTCATCCGCAACTTGATAAAAAGAAAATACAACCGTACAAGCCATGTCCACCTGATTTACAACGGCGTATCGCAACCAGAAATATGCGATTATCCCGAATACTTCAACGAGCTTGGCATAGAGAAAGGCAAGTATATCCTTGGCATGTGCCGCTTCGTGCCGGAAAAGAATTTGCACCACCTCATTTCCGCTTACGCTCAAGTTAAGAATGAAGAATTAAGAGTGCAGAAAGATAGCGGAATAAAGCTGGTCTTGGCTGGCGATACAGACTTTGAGGATGATTATTCACGCAACTTGAAGGAGATGGCGAGGAAGAACGGCATTATCCTCACTGGATTCATCAAGGGCAGGAAACTGCATTCGTTGTTAACGAACTGCCGGGCATACTGCCTGCCGTCAAGTCACGAAGGACTACCTATCGCCTTGCTTGAAGCTATGAGTTACGGTGTAAAAGTTGTTGTGAGCGACATACCGGCAAACCTCGAAGTGGGTCTGCCAAAAGATGCCTATTTCCCCGTTGGCAATGTCGGGGTATTGGCGGAAAGGCTGAAAGATGTCATCGAGCAACCGCTGCAGCACATTGATTACGACATGAGCAAGTACGACTGGGAAAAGATAGCAGACCAAGTGGCTGACGTGTATATCGGCTCATCTGATAAAACCATCATAACTCCATAGTCAGCCAAGCTACACCCTGCCCTTCTGTATACACATGTCTTATAAACAAATGAGATGACGAAGCATACTGGAATCTTACTGCGCGACTACCAGAGTGACATAATAAGGCGTGTAGTGGATAGTTGGGCATCAAATAATTCCGTTTTGGTACAGATGCCAACCGGCACGGGGAAGACAGTAGTGCTGGCTTCGCTCGTAAGCGAACATCTGAAACTTAAAAGTGATAAACATGGTTGCTCCGTCTGGATAGTCGCTCACCGCCGTGAGCTTGTCGAACAGATTGAAGAAACAGTGGCAAGATATGGCATACGGAAAGAGTATGGAGTTATCAAAGTACTGTCAATCCAATGGCTGGCGAGACATTGGGATGACGTGCAAGGCGAACAACCGGGGCTGATTGTGATAGACGAAGCCCACCACGCGCTTGCCGAGACCTACAAGGAACTTTGGCAGCGCTATCCTGCTGCCATGAAGTTGGGCATGACCGCCACCCCATGCCGGCTGAATCGTGTTGGATTCACCGACTTGTTTGATGTGCTGGTCACCTCATACAGCATTGCAGACTTTATCAGGCAAGGATGGCTTGCAGCTTTCGACTATGTGTCTATACGCCAAGGCAGCGAAACCCAAAAGCTGATAGAGAGCCTGAAGAAACGTGGTGCGGACGGTGATTTCCAAGTGAAGGAAATGGACGCCGTGCTTAACAAACGCCCAAGCATAGAACGGTTGCATGACAGCGTAAAGCAATATGCCGGCGGAAAGAAAGGCATAGTGTATGCCATCAGCATCAGCCACGCGCGGAACATTGCCGACTATTACGGACATAAAGGAATAACGGCCGCGGCCATAGACAGCAAGACGCCGGCAAAAATAAGGAAACAGCTTGTAGAAGACTTCCGTCATGGCAACATTCAGGTACTGGTTAATGTTGACGTTTTCAGCGAAGGTTTCGACTGTCCCGATGTCGAGTTTGTGCAACTGGCCCGCCCTACTCTGTCGTTAGCAAAATACCTGCAGCAAGTTGGCCGCGGACTTCGAGTTGCAGAAAACAAACAAAGTTGTGTGATAATAGACAACGTCGGACTGTACCGCTTGTTCGGTCTGCCTGCAGCAGACCGCGATTGGCAGGCAATGTTTGAAGGACGGATGGCGGGTAAGGGCCACGATGCCACAAGCAGAAACGAATGCTACTACCCCGCCATGGCAGATTGCAGCACCTATGGCGAGCCGATAGGGCCAGACCCGGCCATGGAGATAGTATTGACACATGAACGGTTGCTGGAATACCTTAAGGAAAACAGAAACCTTACAATGCATCTTGAGCAGGGAAAGCTCATGCCGTTTATAGACAGGCGGACAGGACTTTACGGGTTAAGGCGTGGCGACATGGTGACGACCACACCCCAATTCAAGAAAGTGTATGCCACTGAAAACAACATGGCTGCTGTATTGCTAACAAACGGAAGTGCGGCTGTATGCGATTGTGGCGGCAAAATAATCATGGCCTTGGGCAAATGCCGGAAGTTGGCATTCACCCCAAAAGGATTTATTGCTACAACCGCTATAGACGGCAAAGTGGAATACACAGACCTTGCCACAGGCCACAAGCATGACGCCAAGCCCAAAGTGAAGGCGTTTGGGCAAGTGGAAGTGATTGAAACGGATAGAATGTATTGCAGTCGCACCAAGAGGGAATTGAGATGGAAACCAGACGCAGGAAGCATTCAAACGGCCTTTGGTGGAAAGATGCTGTTTGTTCACGACTTCGGGTCAAGGCCCCAGTGCCATCAGATATTGCGTGAAAACAACTTCATCGGCCACAGATGCAGCGTGCTGGTAGCCGGAGACAAATCTACATACTACAACCTGTCTGGCATATTGCCTGATGGGAACGCCATAATTGAAGACACACAGGGCACCTATTACCTGACCTCCGACGGAGCAAGATTGCACAAAATATACTTTGAAAACCAAACGTCACCCGAAGGATTTTATTCTATGATGATAAGGCTTCTGACTAAAGCCGAGGCCCGCAAAGCCGCCGATGAAGAAAAGAAAAACAGGTTTATGGAAGAAAGACGGCGGCGCAGACTTGACTCTCTGCAAGGTGTGATACCGTTTATGTCGGGCAATAAATGGGGGCTCCGGCACGGGCAGATTATTGTCGTGCCGCCTATCTACCGCAGCATACAAGCACCCGTTGGAATGTATTGCGCAGTGGAAGAAAGACCAAGCCAGTGGGGAGTCATCATGATTGACGGTAAAATCATTGTCGAGGCCAAATACTCAAAGGTAGAAATAGAGCAGAACGGAACAGCCCACCTCACATTGACAAAAGGCAATACCCAAACCGTCAAGCTGGGCACATGACATGTAAACATGCTTGACAACAATGCCGACGTCGTTTCTATGAACAAAGAAACGACGTCGGCATTGTTGTTTGTAGGGGCTGCGCGCTGTCGGTTACAATATAAAAACAAGACCTCTACATCCAAGCACAATAAGAACTTCCTCATCAGCCATAGACTGCAAACACGCATAGACATGCGCCACATCCAAACGGCCATACACAACGACAGCCTTTTATACCCCGTCAAATGGCCATTGGCCAATGACACCGCCAATCTCCTATCGCACCAGACCGCAGAATTTCTGCACCGATATTTATCAATATGCCCCAAACTATTATCCATGTTCCGGCGGCATCAGCTTACAAATTTGCCTCAACACAGCCAGTTACGACTCCGACAAAGCCGACAATAAGCCTGCCCGGCAATTGGATATAATTTCCTTGTACTCTAATGGCCACATTGTGTTAAAGCCAAACAGGACCACGTCGCCAACCACACCATCACGACGCGAGGCCTTCTGCTCACACACACATCTCACCCCTGATGTTTCTGTTGAGGTAATGCCTGATCTTCTCTGGGTCGGAAAACCTTGCCTGCAAATACATCAGTTTGGTTACAGCGCTTTCAACTGTGCTGTCATGACCACTGATGACGCCGGCCGACTTCAATTGATAGCCAGTGTCATAACGCCCCATCTCAACACTTCCAGCCATACACTGGCTAATATTAATTATAGTCTTGCCATTAGCCGACGCTTCTTTCAACGCCTTGATAAGCCATGGCGACTGTGGGGCATTCCCACTGCCAAAGGTACGCATGACAATGGAGCGCAAATTGGGTGTGGCAATGACATGACGCACCAAATCTTCACGTATGCCGGGGAATATAGTAAACACTATGACGTTGTTGTCCAAACGGAAATGCGGAGTCATAGGCTTAGAGTAGTCCGGTTTTAAAATTAGGTCTTCCCTATACGAGATGTTAACCCCCGCGTCAGCCAGGTGCGGGTAGTTAAAACTCTCGAAAGCGTTGAAATTGTCGGCGCTTTGCTTCGTTGTACGATTTCCCCTCATGAGGTGGCCATTGAAATATATGCCCACTTCAGGCATTATGGCCCTTCCATCGGGATGCTTGGCAGAAGCAATCTCAATGCTGGTGATGAGATTCTCCTTACCGTCAGTCCGCAATTGTCCTATCGGCAACTGACTGCCGGTAAGTATTACGGGCTTTGTCAGGTTTTCAAGCATGTAGCTCAACGCAGAAGCGGTGAAAGCCATGGTGTCTGTGCCATGCAATATCACAAACCCGTCATACTTGTCATAGTTATCAGCTATGATATGGGTCAACTCAATCCACAGCCGGGGCGACATATTGCTACTGTCGATAGGCGGCGTGAATTGATACGTGGCAATGTGTGTCGAGAACTGCGCTAGCTCGGGAACGTTACTCAAAAGATGTTCAAACTTGAAAGGCTCGAGCGCCCCGGTCTGAGGATTGCGGTTCATTCCAATAGTGCCACCAGTGTAAATCAATAGAACATTATTGTCGTACGTCATCGTTTACGTATATTTTTGTTGCAAAAATAAGTAAACTTTTCGACATTGCAGAATTATTTTATTACTTTTGCACTATAGATATCCATAAGGTATGAACACTTCATGCAGAACAGTGTGGTGCCAGATGGCGAGAACAACGATTTGACAGACCTATAAAGCATACAACAATTAATAAACAACTAATTATGAAACAATTCAATGACGAGAACTTCTTGTTGGATAATGAAGTTGCCCAAGACCTGTTCCACAACCATGCGGCAAAGATGCCTATTATCGACTATCACTGCCACCTGATACCTGAAATGGTGGCAAATGACCATAAGTTTAAAAGCATCACAGAACTTTGGCTGGGTGGTGACCACTACAAATGGAGGGCAATGCGCACCAACGGCGTTGACGAAAAGTATTGCACTGGCAAAGACACGTCAGATTGGGAGAAGTTTGAGAAATGGGCCGAGACAGTGCCTTACACTTTCCGCAACCCACTTTACCATTGGACACACCTCGAACTCAAGACTGCATTCGGCATCACTAAGCTGCTGAGCCCGAAGACCGCACGCGAGATATACGACGAGTGCAACGAGAAGCTCAAGCAGCCGGAGTACTCCGCCCGTGGCTTGATGCGCAGATACAACGTTGAATGCGTATGCACAACCGACGATCCCATTGACGACTTGCGCTACCACAAGCAAACCAGGGAAAGCGGTTTTGAAATAAAGATGATACCAGCATGGCGCCCAGACAAAGCCATGAACATCGAGAAGCCCGACTTTGCCGAGTATGTAAATAAGCTTGGCGAAGTAGCAGGCGTGACCATCACGACCTTCAAAGACATGGTGGACGCATTGCAGAAGCGCCACGACTTCTTCACTGCCAACGGTTGCAAGCTGTCGGACCACGGAATCGAGGAGTTCTACGACGAGGAGTATACCGATGCACAAATTGAAGCCATATTCGCCAAGGCAATGAGCAAGAAAGAACTCACTGCCTATGAAATACGCCAATACAAGAACTGCTTCCTGACTAAGATGGCAGAGATGGATGCCGATGCCGACTGGACACAGCAGTTCCACTATGGCGCAATCCGCGACAACAATACAAAGATGTACGAGCAACTTGGCCCCGACACTGGCTTTGACTCTATTGGCGAGTTCAACACGGCAAAGGCTATGAGCAAGTTCCTCAACAAGCTGAACATGGAGGGTAAGCTCACACGCACAATCCTCTACACCCTTAACCCGTGCGCCAACGAGGTGATTGCCACCATGCTTGGCAACTTCCAAGGTGGTTGCCCGGGCAAGATTCAGTTTGGTTCCGGCTGGTGGTTCAACGACCAGCTCGACGGCATGACCCGCCAAATGAACGCCCTTTCAGTGCTCGGCCTGCTGAGCCGTTTCGTAGGCATGCTCACCGACTCACGCTCTTTCCTGAGCTATCCGCGCCACGAGTATTTCCGCCGTCTGCTTTGCAATATTCTCGGAACCGACGTAGAGAAAGGATTGCTGCCCAATGACCACGAAATACTCAGCCGAATGGTTGAAGACATATCTTACAACAACGCACGGAATTATTTCAAGTTCTATTAAAACGAAATGTTGCCAGAGAGCTCTGTTCTGAACCAACAGAGCGACAACAAGCGACAACGCCACAACCCAGCGCCCGCAAACGCCCACGGCCAAATAGCCGGCGTTTGCGGGCGTTTTTACAAAAATCTTCCTTTTTTCATAAAGGAGATTTCTTAGTCGGACATTTTCTTGCTTATATGGAAAAATAGGTGTAAATTTGCAGGCAATTAAAAACGGTTTCACAAAATGATAATTTCAAAGAAAATCATCTTGCCTGTGGCTTTTGCTGCCGTCATAATGATATTTGGCAGTTGTTCTAATAAAAATGTTGCTTATTTCCAAAACAGTAATATTGTAAACCTGGAGCAGTCTAGAGTTCTTTACGACGCAAGGATTATGCCTAAAGATGTGCTAACAATAACAGTCAGCACATCAGACGCTGATGCCGCCGCCCCATTCAACATGACAGTGCCCACCCCACTGACACAAAGCATGCGCACAACGACTTCACAACCCTTGCTGCAAAGCTATCTTGTTGACAACGACGGTTACATCGATTTTCCACGTGTAGGCCGCTTGCATGTCGGAGGCCTTACTAAATCTCAGGCGGAGCGCGTCATACTGGAAAAGATAAAGCCATACATGAGCAAAGCGGAAACTCCAATTGTCACCGTGCGCATGTCAAACTATAAGATTTCTGTCCTCGGCGAAGTTACCCGCCCCGGCATGTACACCGTTACCAATGAAAAGATTTCCATATTGGAGGCTCTTGCCCAGGCGGGCGACCTCACCATATACGGTGTTCGCAACAATGTAAAGCTGATACGCGAAGACTCAACAGGCATGAAATCCATTCATGTGCTAAACCTTAACGATGCAAACATCATTAATTCACCTTATTATTATTTGCAGCAAAACGACATTGTATATGTTGAACCCAATAAGGTGAAGGCACAAAACTCAAGTGTGGGTAGCATGACTACGCTATGGTTCTCGGCGACCTCAATATTGATTTCGCTGACCTCACTATTGTATAACATCTTGAACTGATTAATGTATGTAAATGGCAGGCGCTCGTTGCGCCTGCCGTTAATTGTATAATATAGAGTAGATATGTGTGGAATTGTAGGATATATTGGTGATAAGGATGCATTCCCTATACTAATTAAAGGGTTAAGAAGGTTGGAGTATCGTGGATACGACAGCGCTGGTGTCGCATTGATCAACTCAAGCGGCAACCTTAACGTATACAAGAGCAAGGGCAAAGTTGATGATCTGGTGGCCTTCTGTGCCGACAAGAACACAACAGGCACTGTGGGCATAGCCCATACACGATGGGCCACCCATGGCGAGCCATCCTCTGTCAACGCCCACCCGCATTATTCCCAGTCAAAGAACTTGGCAATAATTCACAATGGAATCATTGAGAACTATGCCTCGCTGAGGAAAAAACTGATGGAAAAGGGCATCACATTCCGCTCTGACACAGACACCGAGGTGCTCGTACAATTGATAGAATACATACAGCAACGCAAGAACCTCGACTTATTGACGGCTGTTCAGCTGGCCCTGCACGAAGTGATTGGAGCATACGCCATAGCTCTGCTCGACAAACGCAACCCAAACCAAATCATAGCAGCACGCAAACAAAGCCCTTTGGTTGTAGGCATTGGCGACAATGAGTTTTTTCTGGGTTCCGACGCGTCGCCCATCGTAGAATACACAGACAAGGTGGTGTATCTCGAAGACGGCAATATCGCAGTGATAAGGAAAGGCGAAGACCTGAAGGTAGTAAACATACAAAACCGGCTGCAGAATCCAGAGATACAGACAGTGGATATCAACCTCGGAGAGATTGAGAAGGGCGGATATCCCCATTTCATGCTCAAAGAAATATTCGAGCAGCCGGAATGCCTGACCAACTGCATGCGCGGCCGTGTCAACGTTGACACAGACAATGTTGTGTTGAGCGCCGTCATCGACTACAAGAGACAATTGCTCAATGCCAACAGGTTCATAATAATCGCTTGCGGAACATCGTGGCATGCCGGACTTATAGGAAAACAGATACTTGAAAGCCTGTGCCGCATACCGGTTGAAGTAGAGTATGCGTCAGAATTCCGCTATCGCAACCCGGTGATAACGAGCAAAGATGTAGTTATCGCCATATCCCAAAGCGGCGAGACGGCCGATACGCTTGCGGCGATAAAGCTCGCCAAAGAAAACGGCGCATTTATTTATGGCATTTGCAACGCTATCGGATCGAGCATACCACGTTCTACGGACACCGGTTCATACATACATGTAGGGCCAGAGATAGGAGTAGCATCGACAAAGGCTTTCACCGGCCAGGTGACAGTATTGTCAATGCTTGCTTTGGCTTTGGCAAAGGAAAAAGGCACGATAAGCAACGAAGCCTATCTGAGCATAGTAAAAGAATTGCATGCAATACCCCAAAAGATGGAGGAAGTGCTGAAGCTCAACGACAGGATAGCCGACCTGAGCCGCATCTTCACTTACGCCCGCAACTTCTTATATCTTGGCCGTGGCTACAACTACCCTGTGGCCCTTGAGGGAGCGCTAAAGCTTAAGGAAATCAGCTACATACACGCCGAAGGCTATCCCGCTGCCGAGATGAAACACGGCCCCATAGCCCTGATAGATTCAGACATGCCTGTCGTTGTCATAGCCACGCACAACGCCATGTATGAAAAAGTGCTGAACAACATACAAGAAATAAAAGCTCGCAAAGGCAAGGTGATTGCCATTGTGACAGAAGGCGACAATACGATAAGCCGCATTGCCGATGAAGTGATAGAACTACCAGACACAATAGAATGCCTTGAGCCCCTATTGTCAACCATTCCGTTGCAATTGCTTGCTTACCATATCGCGGTTTGCAAAGGCAAGAACGTGGACCAGCCACGCAACCTTGCAAAGTCTGTAACCGTTGAATGACCATGTGGGCTAATCATTTAGCCCACATGGTTGTGCTTAACCTACAAGTTGCCGTATTATTATATTGGCTTATAATGACAACCAAATAGAAAATAGTTTAGGATATTCGGATGGAACAATTAAAACACGAATGTGGAGTGGCAATGATTAGGCTACTAAAGCCGCTCGATTATTACCAGAAAAAGTATGGAACATGGATGTACGGGCTGAACAAGTTGTACCTCATGATGGAGAAGCAACACAACCGCGGCCAGGAAGGTGCCGGCATTGCATGTGTGAAGTTGAATACTCTGCCTGGTAATGAGTATATGTTTCGTGAGAAGGCTTTGGGAGCAAACGCCATAACAGAAATCTTCGGAAGTGCTCAAAAAGAGTTTCGCAACCTTTCTAAAGAACAGTTGGCCGATGCAGAATACGCAAAGGAGAACCTTCCTTTCGCCGGCGAATTGTATATGGGTCACCTCCGCTATTCTACGACAGGCAAGAGTGGCTTGCAATATGTCCATCCATTTCTGCGCCGCAACAACTGGAAGGCCAAGAACCTGTGCTTGTGTGGCAACTTCAATATGACTAACATCGATGAGATATTCAGCAAAATCACCTCGCAAGGACAGTGCCCACGCATCTTCAGCGACAGTTATATCATGCTGGAATGGATGGGTCACCGACTGGACAGGGAAGTGGAACGCAACTTCGTCGATGCCAAGGAAAACGGGCTGCAAGGCACTGACATAACCGACTACATCGACGACCATGTACGCATGAGCAATGTGTTGCGTACCACGATGCCCGACTTTGACGGCGGCTATGTGGTTTGCGGTCTCACCGGCAGCGGTGAAATGTTTTCAATGCGCGACCCGTGGGGCATACGTCCGGCCTTCTATTATAAGAATGACGAAGTGGTGGTCGTAGCCAGCGAGCGCCCCGTCCTCCAGACAACATTCGACATCGAATGCGACCAGATATGCGAACTAAAGCCTGGCGAAGCTGTTATCGTAAACAAGAAGGGAGAATTCTCGCTTGAGAAGATATTAGACCAACGCGGCGACTCTGCATGCTCATTTGAGCGAATATACTTCAGCCGTGGTTCCGACCGTGACATATACCGCGAACGCAAGAAGCTTGGCGATTTGTTGATGAAGCCCATATTGAAGGCTATCGACAACGACGTGGAGCACACAGTATTTTCATTCATACCCAACACGGCAGAGGTAGCATACTACGGTATGCTGGGAAGCTTCAAGCGATATATCAACGAGCAAAAAATACAAGCCATAGAATCGCTGGGGCACATGCCGACGCACGACGAACTGGAAAAGATACTCGAACAGTTTGTACGTTCTGAAAAGGTTGCTTGGAAAGACATCAAGTTGCGCACGTTCATTACAGAAGGCAATTCGCGTAACGACTTGGCATCACACGTTTACGACGTGACATACGAAGTGTTGGAAAAAGGCGTCGACAATCTTGTGGTCATAGACGACAGCATAGTGCGCGGAACCACACTCCGCGAAAGCATAATCAAGATACTTGACAGGCTCCACCCGAAAAAGATTGTCATAGTCAGCTCGTCGCCGCAGATACGCTATCCCGATTATTATGGCATCGACATGGCCAAGCTTGAAGAGTTCATCGCTTTCAGGGCATGCATAGCACTGTTGCAAGACCGTGGCATGCAGAGCCTTATAGACGAGACATACAAAAACTGCATCGACGAGTTGAAGAAGCCCAAGGAAGAGATGCAATGTTGTGTCAAAGCGCTTTATAAACCATTTACGGTCGAAGAACTCAACACCAAGATGGTGGAACTGCTGCGCCCTGCAGAGGTGACCACCCCCATCGAACTGGTTTATCAAAGCATCGAAGGGCTGCACACTGCCATACCCGACCATAAGGGCGATTGGTATTTTACCGGCAACTACCCCACTCCCGGCGGAATGAAGCTTGTAAACCAGGCATTCATCAATTACTATGACAACGTGTATCAGTACGAACAAAAGTTTTAAACACTTTACAACCATATATGATGAAGAACGTAACATTGGTTCTTGAAGACGGAACAGAATTTCGCGGCAAGTCATTCGGTTACGAACAACCAGTTGCAGGCGAAGTAGTCTTCAATACAGCGATGATGGGTTATCCGGAGAGCCTGACCGACCCCTCATACGCCGGACAGTTGATGACACTGACTTACCCACTGGTGGGAAACTATGGTGTTCCCCCTTTCACTATTGCCCCTGACGGCATAGCAACGTTCATGGAGAGCGACAAGATCTACGCATCGGCCATAATCGTTGCAGACTACAGTGAAGAGTATAGTCACTGGAATGCAGTCGAGAGCCTGGCCGACTGGCTGAAGCGTGAGCATGTGCCCGGCATTACCGGCATAGACACCCGCCAGCTGACCAAAGTGTTGCGTGAGCATGGTGTAATGATGGGAAAGATTCTTTTCGACGACCAGCCGGACAACATACCTCAGGCAGATTACGAAGGCGTTAACTTTGTTGACAAAGTGAGCTGCAAGGAGGTCATACGTTACAACGAAGGCGCCGGAAAGAAAGTCGTACTGGTTGACTGCGGCGTAAAGAACAACATCATACGATGCCTCATCAACCGTGGTGTGGAAGTTATCCGCGTGCCATGGAATTATGATTATACGGGCATGGACTTCGACGGTCTTTTCCTCGGCAACGGCCCGGGCGACCCGGACATGTGCGAAGACGCGGTCAACATCATACGCAAACAAATGAGCCTTTCACGCAAGCCTATATGCGGAATATGCATGGGCAACCAGCTTCTGGCCAAAGCCGGAGGCGCATCAATATACAAGCTCAAATACGGTCACAGGTCGCACAACCAGCCGGTAATGGAAGTTGGAACCACAAGGTGCTACATAACAAGCCAGAACCATGGCTACGCTGTCGATGCCAAGACGCTCGGCAGCGACTGGAAGGAACTGTTCGTTAACATGAACGACGGGTCAAACGAAGGCATATGCCACAAGGAGAACCCCTGGTTTACAAGCCAGTTCCACCCGGAAGCCTGCTCAGGCCCTGTCGACACTGAATTTATGTTTGACCGTTTTGTTGAAAAATTGAAGTAACAGTAACTATGAGAGACGAAAATATAAAGAAAGTCCTGTTGCTCGGCTCAGGCGCATTGAAGATTGGCGAAGCTGGCGAATTTGACTATTCCGGTTCACAAGCGCTGAAGGCACTGCGTGAAGAAGGAATATATACCGTATTGATAAACCCAAATATCGCGACCGTCCAGACATCCGAGGGGGTTGCCGACCAGATTTATTTCCTGCCCGTACAGCCGTATTTCGTAGAGCGCGTAATCGAAAAGGAGCGCCCCGACGGCATACTGTTGGCTTTCGGCGGACAGACAGCCCTCAACTGCGGTGTGGCGTTGCACCAGAGCGGAGTGCTTGAAAAATACAACGTACGCGTGCTCGGCACACCCGTCCAGGCTATCATGGACACCGAAGACCGCGAGCTTTTCGTAGAAAAACTCAATGAGATTGGCGTCAAGACCATCAAGAGCGAGGCGTGCGAAAACATTGAGCAAGCCCGCAAGGCAGCCAAGGAATTGGGCTACCCCGTTATCCTCAGGGCCGCATACGCCCTTGGCGGGTTGGGCAGCGGATTCTGCGACAACGAGGAAGAGCTTGACAAACTGGCCGAAAAGGCTTTCTCTTTCTCGCCTCAGGTTCTCGTAGAGAAGAGCCTGAAAGGCTGGAAAGAAATAGAATATGAGGTTGTGCGCGACCGCTATGACAACTGTATCACGGTATGCAACATGGAAAATTTCGACCCATTGGGCATACATACTGGCGAGAGCATAGTCATAGCACCATCTCAGACCTTGACAAACAGCGAGTACCACAAGCTTAGGGCGCTGTCTATCAAGATTATACGTCACATAGGCATAATCGGAGAATGCAATGTGCAGTATGCCTTCGACCCACAAAGCGAAGACTACCGCGTAATCGAAGTGAACGCCCGCCTGAGCCGTTCGTCGGCGCTCGCATCCAAAGCCACAGGCTATCCCTTGGCTTTCGTCGCCGCCAAGCTGGGCATGGGCTACGGCCTGTTTGAGCTGAAAAACTCGGTCACGAAGACAACAAGCGCCTTTTTCGAGCCTGCCCTCGACTATGTGGTCTGCAAAATACCACGGTGGGACCTCAGCAAGTTCCGTGGCGTTGACAAAGAGCTTGGCTCATCCATGAAGTCGGTAGGCGAGGTGATGGCCATCGGCCGCAACTTTGAGGAAGCCATACAGAAGGGTTTGCGTATGATAGGGCAAGGCATGCACGGCTTTGTCGAGAACAAAGAACTTGAGATACCCGACATCGACGCTGCATTGCGTGAGCCTACAGACAAGCGCGTGTTCATCATCTCGAAAGCCATGCACAAGGGTTACACCATCGACCAGATACATGAGCTGACGAAGATTGACAAGTGGTTCTTGCAGAAACTGAAGCACATCATCGACATCGACGAGCGCATGAAGGCCTTGAAGAGCATAAACAACCTCGACAAGGAACTGCTGCGCGAGGCCAAGGTCTACGGATTCACCGACTTCCAGATTGCCCGTGCCGTGGGCTTGGAAACAGAACTGAACAGCATGGCCAAGGCCGGCCTTGTGGTGCGCAACCTGCGCAAGAGCTACGGTATACTGCCATATGTCAAGCAGATAGACACCCTGGCTGCCGAATATCCGGCACAGACCAACTACCTGTACCTCACCTACGCCGGCGTTGCCCACGACATCACGTTCGAGCGCGACAAACGCTCAATCATAGTGCTTGGCTCCGGTGCCTACCGCATAGGCTCGTCTGTAGAGTTCGACTGGTGCGGTGTGCAGGCCCTGCAAACCATACGCAAAGAAGGCTACCGCTCGGTGATGATAAACTACAACCCGGAGACTGTTTCCACCGACTATGACATGTGCGACCGCCTCTACTTCGACGAGCTGACCTTTGAGCGTGTGATGGACATAATCGACCTTGAATGCCCACACGGAGTGATTGTCTCTACAGGAGGACAGATACCCAACAACCTGGCAATGCGGCTCGACGGACAGCACGTGCCCATTCTCGGAACATCAGCCAAGGACATCGACAATGCCGAAGACCGCGCCAAGTTCTCGTCGATGCTCACCCGCAACGGCATAGACCAGCCGGAGTGGAGCGCCCTCACCACGATGGAAGACATCAACACGTTCATATCAAAGGTGGGCTTCCCCGTGCTGGTACGCCCGTCATACGTATTGTCGGGTGCCGCCATGAATGTATGCTCCAACCAGGAAGAGCTTGAAAAGTTCCTGCGCCTGGCAGCCAATGTAAGCGAAGACCACCCCGTGGTGGTAAGCCGCTTCATAGAGCATGCAAAAGAGGTTGAGATGGATGCCGTGGCCCGCAATGGCGAGATAATAGCATACGCCATCAGCGAGCACATTGAGTTTGCCGGAGTACACTCTGGCGACGCCACCATACAGTTTCCCCCGCAGAAGCTGTATTGCGAGACTGTGAGGCGCATCAAGCGCGTAAGCCGCAAGATTGCAGAAGAGTTGCACATCAGCGGCCCGTTCAACATACAGTTCCTTGCAAAGGAAAACGACATCAAGGTGATTGAGTGCAACCTGCGCGCATCACGCTCGTTCCCATTCGTAAGCAAGGTCTTGAAAATCAACCTGATTGAACTTGCAACCAAGGTGATGCTCGGACTTCCCGTAGAAAAGCCCAGCAAGACTCTCTTCGACCTCGACTACGTGGGTATCAAGGCAAGCCAATTCTCGTTCAACCGACTGCAGAAAGCCGACCCTGTGCTCGGCGTTGACATGGCTTCAACGGGCGAGGTGGGCTGTCTTGGCGATGACACGAGCACGGCCTTGCTCAAGAGCATGCTCTCTGTTGGACAACGCATACCTGAAAAGAACATATTGCTTTCTACCGGCAGCGCCAAGCAAAAGGCCGAGATGCTCGATGCCGCACGCATGCTCGTTGAGCACGGATACAAGCTGTATGCCACCAGCGGCAGTTCCAAGTACCTGTCGGAAAACGGGGTGGAGAACACCGAGGTGTTCTGGCCATCGGAAGACAAGCAGCCGCAGGCCATTGACATGTTGCACAACCACGAGATTGACCTTGTGGTGAACATACCCAAGAACCTGACTGCAGGCGAGCTTACCAATGGCTATAAGATAAGGCGCGCAGCCATCGACCTGAATGTTCCGCTGATAACCAACAGCCGTCTGGCAAGTGCCTTCATCAATGCATTCTGCCGAATAAAGCTCGACGACATAGACATTAAGAGCTGGGCTGAATATAAGTAGAATAGCAAATTACGTGTATTAGCAAAGGGAGTTGTAAAAAAGCAACTCCCTTTTTAACCCAAACAGGCCCTTTAATGCTCGATGTTTGTTTTCACGGTCGTTACATGCGTCACAAACTCATCGCCCCACCCCGCCGCATATTGTTTGCGCTTTGTATCTACGCAGCCCGCTATGCCACCGGCAACGGGGCAGGCCGATATTCACGGCCAGCGGGATGGAACAGCCTGATTGTTGAATGCCCGATTGGGGATAAATGTTTACTTTGAATCATGATTATCAGAAATGTTTGCAATACCGACGCCACTGCCATAGCCAACATATACAACGAATACGTAACCGGCACGACTGTTTCATTTGAGCTGGAACCGGTTACAGTTGAAGAAATGTCGAAGCGAATAATTGAAATATCGGTGTCGTTCCCCTATTTTGTATGCGAAGACAAGGGCAACGTCGTCGGCTTCTGCTATGCACACCGATGGAAAGAACGCAAAGCGTATGAAAACACTCTCGAGACCACGGTGTATATATCACGTTCGCACCACGGACAAGGCGTTGGCCGACAGCTGATGGAGCGCCTCATCGACGCATGCCGCACAAAGGGATGCCACGCCTTGATAGCATGTATTACAGGCGACAATGAGCCAAGCATCAACTTCCACGAGAGGCTTGGTTTTACCAAGGTGTCACACTTCAAGCAGGTAGGACGCAAATTTGGCCGATGGCTCGACGTGGTCGACTACGAACTGCTTTTGACCGATGGCCAAATGCGATGACAGCCAACGAAAGAAATCAGAACAGGCACAGGCATATCAATTGCGGCGTGTGCCTGTTCCGATTGCGCCATACATCCAGTAGCGTCAGACAGGCGGCAGTATTCGCCCCACCGCCGTTCACCCCCACCCTGTATGCCTGCAAACATTTGCTTGCGGCCTAAAGACAACCAGCCGGGATGACTTGGCTTTAGTGCCTAAGCCGGCAAACAAATCAACTAAAAGAATTCCCACCACCACGCTTTATCCCAAACCGACTGCCGGGAGCCATAAACGCATACACCCTATTGTCAAATCCTCTGCTTACAGTGTCCGCGAAGTCGCAGCATTCTGCCGTAGGCTGCATGGGCCTGCAAGTTGCCGTAAGGAGCAATTAAGCATTTGGCACACAAGACATGAATGCCCCAACCATCATCTGCATGCATCATGCTAAAATTGGGATTAAAACCCGGCAATGATGTTTTCCTGTACGGAAGATTCCTGCACGCAGCATTTCCGACTGCAACAAACAATCCAGCGCGCCACACTCAACCATCTGGCATTCAGCGGTTTGCCGTATGGGTCGTTTTGGTTGACCAAACGGCCCATACGGCAATGCAAAACGGCTGTCGTCGTTTGGCCATACGGGCCGAATCTCACCCAAGAACGAACCGGCCCTACTACCAATATTATTCCATACATCACCCATTGCCGCCATGCCGGCATGCCGATAAACTGTGGCTGACCAACTGAAAAGCCAATCTGCCAGACGAAACAAACACTAAACGCTCCCTTACGTCACCTTGCCGGCCCAGAATGCACACGGCAGCATGCTACTGATTCTATTAATTAGGTGTTCAAAATTGATTGACATCAGATTGTGCGCTATTTCGGAGATGCATGCCAAAGTCCGAAGATAGAGCGTAGCGGGCTACGCGACCGATGAGACTTTGGTATGCGGCCCGAAAGAGCACACAAGATGATGGCAAAGATATAGAGGACACCTGCAAGGTCAATTGTATCGGTTTATTTTGAACAGCTACTTAAGACGGCAAACAAATTGAATGTCAATGGCGTGGAATCATATAGGCTGCTTATGGCCGACAGATGGGTAAGTAAAAACAACTACCATCATGGCATACGATGCGTACCCCAAAACGATAACACCGATGCACTGTTTGCCCAACCGGCATCCGCCACAATCCGGCACTGTTGCAGACGGCAATCCACCCGACGACATGGCGCATCTATAGGCGCGTTACATTACACAAGGCCCTGGCCGCAGCATGAAATAGCCTAAACGCGTACAGGTACAGACAACATTTGCAATTGGGTTGCAAAACATCTTATATACCTTTGCAACCTGAAACAAAACAAACAAACACTTTATGAAACTACATCATTTCACTATTGGGGTCATGGCCTTGGCTTTGACGGTTTCGTGCGTCAATGATAAAGAAAGCAAAACAACAAGCAATGCAACGCAGGAACAAAAGTCGGACGAAAAAAGCCATTCAGACGAAATAATAATAAGCGCAGAACAAGCAAAGAACATTGGCTTGGCAGTAAAGACAATCAAGCCGGCATCATATTACGGGTCGATACCCGTGGGAGGAAAAATCGTTGAAGCGAGTGGCGACGAACGAACCGTTGTTGCCAGCACTTCGGGCATTGTTTCGCTGAACAGACAGCTCACTGAAGGCACCCGTCTGAACAAAGGGGTTGCGGTGATGAACATCTCTGCCAACAACCTGCAAGGCGGAAGTCCGACGCGCAATGCCCGGATAGCGTTTGAGACAGCAAAAAAAGACTATGAACGTGCCACAAAAATGGTTGATGACAACATCATATCCAAGAAAGAGTTCAATGCCATAAAAGCACAATACGAAGCAGCTTTAGTAGCCTACAAGGCCCTGCCCGACGACGGGAAGGGAGGGGTGAGCATTGTCGCCCCCATCTCAGGCTACGTGAAGTCATGCAACGTGAAAGACGGAGACTATGTCACCGTTGGGCAGCCCATGCTGAGCATAACGCAAAACAAACGCCTGTACCTGCGGGCCGAACTGCCTGAAAAGTATTATGACATGCTCGACATCATATCGTCTGCCACATTCAAACCTTCGTACAGTGACACCGTCTACGACCTAAACAAGCTCAATGGCAGGATAGTGGCTGTGGGCAAGACCACTACAGCCTCGCCGGGATATATACCGATAACCTTCGAGTTCAACAATGCCAAGGGAATCATGCCGGGTGCTTTCGCCGAGATATGGCTGCAGACCTCTGCCGGAAAAGAGGCGTTGGCAGTACCTGTAAGCGCCATAACCGAAGAACAAGGGGCCTATTTTGTATACATAAAGACCGACGCCAGCTGCTATAAGAAGCAAGAGGTGAAGATTGGCATGACTAATGGCGAGCTTACAGAAATAGTAGACGGACTGAAGGGAGGCGAACAAGTAGTGACCGAAGGAGCCGTTAACGTAAAGCTGGCAGCATCAAGCAACGCAATACCGGCCCACAACCACAACCATTAAAACAGTCAGAAACGTATGCTTAACAAAATAATCCGATTCTCACTTCACAACCGCCTGATTGTCCTTGTGGCGGCTGTAGCACTAATCATACTCGGCGGATTCACGGCCCACAACACAGAAGTAGATGTTTTTCCCGACCTGAACGCCCCGACAGTGGTAGTAATGACAGAAGCCAAGGGCATGGCCGCCGAAGAGGTGGAACAGCTCGTGACATTCCCTATAGAGACTGCCGTGAATGGCGCCACAGGGGTAAGGCGCGTACGTTCGTCGTCGACAGCCGGCTTCTCAGTGGTATGGGTAGAGTTCGACTGGTCGACAGATATATACATAGCCCGGCAAATAGTTTCTGAAAAACTGTCGGCAATGGCCAACGAACTGCCCGACAACGTGGGCACGCCAACGCTCGGCCCCCAGTCGTCGATACTGGGCGAGGTGCTTATAGTTGGCCTCACGGCAGACAGCACCTCAATGTTAGACCTGCGCACCTTGGCCGACTGGACCATCAGGCCAAGGCTACTGTCTATAGGCGGCGTGGCCCAAGTGTCGGTATTGGGCGGCGACATAAAGGAATACCAGATACTGATACATCCGCAGAAGATGAAGCATTTCGGCGTCAGCCTGTCTGATGTGCTCAACGCAACAACAGGCATGAACCAAAACACCAATGGCGGCACCATATACGAATATGGCAACGAATACATCATCCGTGGCCTCGTTTCGTCAGACAACATAGAGGACATAGGCGATGCAGTGGTGAAATCGACAAACAACATACCCGTGACGCTCGCCGACATTGCCGAGGTGAAAGTGGGCCCGCAAACCCCACGGCTTGGCGTAGCGTCGGAAAAAGGCAAGCCGGCGGTGCTCATGACCGTCACAAAGCAACCTAACACAGGTACGATAGAACTGACCGAAAAACTTGAGGACGCCCTGAAAGACCTTCAGAAAAACCTCCCTTCAGACATCAATGTGTCGACAGACGTGTTCAGGCAGTCGCGTTTCATCGAGAGCTCTATCGACAATGTGAAGACATCGCTTTACGAAGGGGCCATCTTTGTGGTTATAGTGCTGTTCCTTTTCCTGGCCAACACCCGCACAACAGTGATTTCGCTCATCACGTTGCCGGTATCGTTGCTTGTTTCAATATTGGTAATGCACTATATGAACCTGAGCATCAACACCATGAGCCTCGGCGGACTTGCAATAGCCATTGGCTCACTGGTGGATGACGCCATAGTTGATGTGGAAAACGTATGGAAGCATTTGCGCGAAAACAGACAGCTGCCGGAGAACCTGCGCAAACCCACGCGCGAAGTTGTGTTCAACGCTTCAAAGGAGGTTCGTATGCCCATACTCAACTCTACACTCATCATTATAGCCAGCTTCGTGCCTCTGTTCTATCTCAGCGGCATGGAAGGACGAATGCTGATACCGCTGGGAATAGCATTCATCGTGGCACTTCTCGCATCGACAATTGTTGCGCTTACTCTGACTCCTGTGCTGTGCAGCTATCTGCTGAGCAATAAAAATGGCTCCGGCAAAGAAGACAGGGAAGCATTCATGGCCACATGGCTAAAGAAACACTACCACACTGCGCTGCTGTGGGCTTTGGCAAACAAGAAGAGCGTACTGGGAGGCTCGGTGGCTCTCTTCATTGTTGCCGTATGCATGTTCTTCACCTTAGGCCACAGCTTTCTTCCATCGTTCAATGAAGGTTCGTTCACTATCAACGTAAGCTCGATGCCGGGCATCTCGCTTGAGGAGTCGGACAAGATTGGCAAAAGAGCCGAAGAGCTGTTGCTGTCAATACCCGAAATAAAGACCGTTGCACGCAAGACGGGGCGCGCTGAGCTCGACGAGCATGCGCTCGGGGTCAATGTTTCTGAGATTGAAGCACCCTTTGAGCTAACGGACAGGACTCACAAGGAAGTGCTGGACGACATAAGGCACAGGCTATCAGCCATCAGCGGGGCCAACATAGAAATAGGCCAACCGATAAGCCACCGCATAGATGCCATGCTGAGCGGAACGCAGGCAAGCATAGCAATAAAGCTTTTCGGCGACGACCTGAACAAGATGTTCGCAATCGGAAACAGGATAAAAGACGAGATAGCAACCGTAGACGGCATAGCAGACCTCAATGTGGAGCAACAGATAGAACGGCCGGAATTAACCATCAGCCCCAAACGCAAACTATTGGCAAAGCACAGCATCACCCTCGCCGACTTCAACTCGTTTGTCAGTGTGAACTTGGGAGGCGAAACGGTTTCGCAGGTTTATGAGGACAAAAAGAGCTTCAACCTGGTGGTAAGGGCCGCCGACAGCGACAGGGGCTCAATGGAACGGATAAAAGACTTGATGATTGACACGCCCGACGGCGGCAAGATTCCGTTGACAGAAGTGGCTGAGGTAAAGTCGACCACTGGTCCAAACACCATCAACAGGGAGAACGTGAAACGAAAAATCGTTGTCTCTGCCAACGCCAGCGGCCGCGACCTGCGCAGTGTGGTCAACGACATTCAGGCACGCATTGACAACAACATCAAGCTCCCCGAAGGCTACCACATTGAATATGGCGGACAATTTGAAAGCGAACAGAGCGCCAGCCGAACCCTTATGCTGGCATCGGCGGTGAGCATAGTCATCATGTTCCTCCTGCTATACCTGCAGTTCAGGAATGCTCTTGAAAGCGGGGTAATATTGCTCAACCTGCCACTGGCACTGATAGGCGGGGTTTTCGCACTATGCCTTACTACCGGCGAGGTGAGCATACCGGCCATCATCGGCTTCATATCACTGTTCGGCATAGCAACGCGCAACGGCATGCTGCTAATAAGCAGGTACAACACCCTGCAACGTGAAGAAGGGCTTTCGCTGAAAGAAAGCATTATGAAGGGTTCGCTGGACAGGCTAAACCCTATTGTGATGACTGCATTGTGCTCTGCACTGGCGCTGATACCACTGACACTGCGCGGCGACTTGCCGGGCAATGAAATTCAAAGCCCGATGGCAAAAGTCATATTGGGTGGACTGCTTACGTCGACATTCCTCAATGCGTTCATCGTACCCATCATATATGAACTGCTAAACAAAAAGAACATAACCAATAATAAACCGACAAAATGAAACAAAAGATACTGATGGCTTGTGCCGCAATGTGCATCGCTTGCACCATGGACGCCGCCAGCATTGACAGTGTTCTACACTGCATCGAACAAAACAACATTGAACTGAAGGCTCTTAAAAAAGACTACGAAGCCGGTTGTCTTGAGATAAAGTCACAAAACAACCTCGAAGACCCGTCGGTTGAATACAGTCCGTTCTTCAACAAGGCGGTCAATGGCGTTGCCAGCTCCGAACTGGTGGTATCCCAAGGCTTTGACTTCCCAACCGTTTATGCCGCACGAACAAAATCGGGAAGACTGCAACAAGAAGTCCTCAGGCAGGAATATAACAAGTCACGGCGCGACATTCTGTTCAATGCCAAGACGCTGTGCCTGGATTTCATCATGCAAACAAAAAAGAAAACGCTGCTGAAAATAAGAGGTGACAACGCTCTCAGGCTGTTGCAAATGTATGAGAAAAGACTGGAAGACGGAAACGCCAATATCCTTGAGGTAAACAAAATCAAGATGGACTTGATGAATGTAAGGACTGAAATAGCGCAAGCCGAGGCTGAACGCATTGCCACGATAAACTCGCTCTCGGCCTTGAACGGCAACTCGCCACTGCCACTAAACGGCATGGAATACCCCGCAACGCCAGACGGCGATGGTGAGACACTGTTGCAGAATGCACTCAACAACGACAATGACATACACGCCGCAGCTGCTTCTGCCAAGGCATCGGAACAGGATGTGAAGGTGAACAAACAAAACTGGATGCCAAAACTGCAGGTGGGATACCGGAGAAACACCGACGGCAGCGATGCCAGCAATGGTTTCCTGGTTGGTGCATCATTCCCGCTGTTTTCGAGCCGGAACAAGACGAAAGCAGCAAAAGCCAAGATGGAGAACGCACGGCTTAATCTTGAGAATACAAAAGCAATGGCAGAAAATGGCATAAAAACCAAGATACAGCAAATGAAACAACTCAAGCAGGCAGCACAGGCTTACGATGAAGACTTGATGATAGAAACTCTAAGACTGTTGGACAAGGCTGTGGAAAGCGGGCAGATATCGATTGTGGAATATTACTCTGAGGCTGATGTGATTTATCGGAACCTGCAAGCGAGCATCGAGGCAGAACGCCAATATCAAGGGGTGATGGCCGACATTTGCAAGAATGACATCTGACGCAAGCTGGTGCAACGCCTATTGCGGCTATATCGAAAGACTACGACGACATTATTATATTTATTTGCAGCCCCTGTTACATCTTCTGAATTAGAAAACAAATTGCAGTTGCTGATGAATAATGGCACGATGCACCATTTCATGATAAAAGGTGTATCGTGCCATTGTCGTTCACGAGTATTTTAGTAACTTTGCGGCAACAAATAAACTATACGACAATGAAAAGAACGATGTTTATGTTACTCTTGTCCGGATTGCTATTATCCTGTCAGGAAAGCCTTGAAGATAAATGTGCCCGGGAAGCCAAGGAATACACAGAAAAGAAATGCCCGGCACCTATCGGCGAAAACATTGTGATAGACAGCATGAGCTTTGAACGCTCCACACACACACTGCATTATTATTACTCCATAAAAGGAGCAGCAGACAGTAACCCCAACATAAATACTTCTGAGGCTTACAACCTGTTGCTATCACAAATAAAGAATGCCACTTCAATAAAAGACTACAAAGACGCAGGTTATAACTTCGCCTACACTTACCGCTCAGGGAAAGACAAAAACAAGGTTGTTTTCGAGGCAGTATTCAAGCCTGAAGATTATAAGTAACACACATCATGGCAACAGGCTTGGCCCAATAAGATTATTTTAATATAATGAAGCGAGGGCAACCCGACCTTCCTTGTTCCGGGTAACCCTCGCTATTCTTGTATTGATTGTGCCTCGACAAATATGATTTTAGGCCTCTTCGGGTTTCATATTTGTATATACGTTCTGCACATCGTCGTCATCCTCAAGCAGGTCGACCATCTTGTTGATTGTCTCACGCTGCTCCGGCGTAACGTCCTTCAGGTCATTAGGTATTCGGGTAAACTCGGCACCGGTGACCTCAAGGCCCATACCTTCAAGATGCTTCTGTATGTCGCTGAAGCTCGTAGGCTCTCCGTAGATTGTTATTTCGCCGCTCTCTTCATCTTCATCATACTCGTCATCGACACCAAAATCAATGAATTCGAGTATCAGGTCGTCCATATTCAGCCCGTCTTTCTTCTTGAATGTAAACACGCACTTCTGGTCAAACAGGAATGATAGCGAACCTTGTGTACCAAGATTGCCGCTGAACTTATTGAATACAGCGCGAACATTTGCAACCGTCCTGGTTGTGTTGTCAGTGGCAGCATCAACGAAGATGGCTATGCCGTGAGGGCCATATCCCTCGTATGTCACCTCCTTGAAGTCTTTCTGGTCTTTCCCCAATGCATTCTTGATAGCACGCTCAATATTGGCGTTAGGCATGTTCTCGCGCTTGGCTGTCTGTATGATTGCGCGCAGATGAGGATTGTTCTCTGGCTCAGGTCCACCAGCCTTGACTGCTATTGCTATCTGCTTACCAATCTTTGTAAATGTGCGGGCCATGTGCCCCCATCTCTTAAGCTTTGTTGCTTTACGATATTCAAATGCTCTTCCCATCGGAGTGTTTATTAGCGGAGCTCTGCCCCAAGTTTATTCTTTAAGTTTGTTATCAGTTTAGTCATTATCGAATCGATCTGCTTATCGTTGAGAGTCTTTGCCTCGTCTTGCAGTATGAAGTTGACTGCATAGCTCTTCTTTCCTGACGGAAGATTCTTTCCTTCATACACGTCGAAGAGCTCTACTCCCTTAAGCAGTTTCTTCTCCGTCTGCCTTGCCACTTCTTCTATAGCGGCAAACTCTACTCCGTTATCAACAAGCAGAGCCAAATCGCGGCTGACAGCGGGGAACTTGCTAATCTCGACATACAAGACCTGGTTCTTGCCTACGGCCTTCATAAGGGCTGTCCAATCAAGCTCGGCGTAGTAAACCGGCTTTGATATATCTACGGTTTTCAGCAGTTTGGCGCTTACCACGCCCATCTCGGCGAGCTTTTTGCCGCCACGGTTCTCTATTGTTATGCCGTGGGCAAAAACATCATTAGCGCTTTTCTTCCGCACTGTCATGCCTTGCTTCAGCCCTATGCGGTCGAATATGTTGCGCACATAGGCCGCAAGCTCAAAGAAGCTGCTGTCTTCGTTGGGATGAGCCCAACTGCCATCGACACGCTTACCGGTAAGCCACAAACCGAGATGATAGCTTTCCTTGTATGCCGCTATGGGATTTTCAGTGTTTTGCTTTGCCGGGTCAAAGTGGTAAACATTGCCAAATTCAAACAAGCGCAGATTGGGATTCTTGCGCTTTGAATTGTGCTCTATGCTTTCCAAACCACCAAAGATGAGAGTCTGGCGCATAACATTGAGGTCTGTGCTGAGCGGATTCATTATCTTAACGCAGTTTTCCTGCTTGTAAGCATCGAACATGTCGTAATAAGCTCCGCGCGTCAACGAATTGTTAAGAATCTCATTGAATCCGCATCCCACAAGCTGCTCACCGACAATATTGGCCAGTTTGTGCTTGCGGTCTTCATCACCTTTAACAGCAAGACAGCCTTTCAACTGCGATGGTATTTCAACGTTGTTGTAACCATATATACGCAAAATGTCCTCTACAACGTCGCACGGGCGTTGAACATCAACCCTGTACGCCGGAACTTGCAGTTCCAAACCGTTGTCAGACTCAGACAATATCTTCATGTCAAGGCTCTCGCAGATGCTCTTGATGGTTGAGTGTGGGATATCCTTGCCTATAAGTCCGGTTACATAATCGTAGTCCAAGTCAACCGTAAATCCATTCATTGGCTCAGGATATTCGTCCCTTATCTCCATGGACACACTTCCACCGGCGAGCTCTTTGCACAATATTGCAGCTTGCTTCAACGCGTATATAACTCCTTCCGGGTCAATGCCGCGCTCGAAGCGGAATGATGAATCAGTGCTTAATCCGTGGCGGCGCGCGCTCTTGCGTATCCAAGTCGGATGGAAATAAGCGCTCTCCAATACCACATTCCGCGTAGTCTCGTACGTGCCGCTGCCCTTGCCGCCAAACACTCCGGCAATGCACATCGGTTCTTCGGCATTACATATGCTTAAGTCATGGGTGCCCAACTCGTGCTCTACGCCGTCGAGCGTAACAAACTTTGTACCTTCCGGCTGTGTGCGCACCACTATCTTGTGGCCTGTCACCATATCGGCATCAAAACAGTGCATGGGCTGCCCATAGGCCATCATTATGTAATTGGTAATGTCTACAATGTTGTTTATCGGCCGAAGTCCTATCACCCGCAACTTGTTTTGCAACCACTCAGGACTCTCCTTCACCTCGCAACCGGTTATGCTTACGCATGCATATCGTTTGCAAGCGTCACGATTGACAATCTCCACGTCGATAGGCAAGTCATGATTGTCAACAGAGAACTTTGAACAATCGGGGCGATGCAAGCTCGTCTCATAGCCATTGCACTTCAGCCACGCATACAAATCACGGGCAACACCCCAGTGAGACAATGCATCGGCACGGTTAGCAGTGATGTCTATCTCTATCACCCAGTCGCTTTCCAGGTGATAATATTCTGCAGCAGGCTGACCGACAGGCGCATCGTCGGGCAGCACGATTATACCGTCATGGCTGTTTCCGACACCAATCTCATCCTCGGCACATATCATGCCATAGCTATCAACCCCTCTTAACTTGGACTTCTTTATGACAAACTCCTTGTCGCCATCGTATAGCACGCACCCCAAGTCTGCAACGACAACCTTCTGTCCAGCAGCCACATTGGGAGCGCCGCACACAATCTGCGACGGAACATCACGCCCCAAGTCAACCGTTGTGACATGAAGATGGTCGGAGTTAGGATGAGCTTCGCACGTCAAAACCTTGCCTACGTACAAGCCTTTAAGGCCTCCTTTAATGCTTTGAACCTCCTCAAGCGCATCTACCTCAAGCCCTGTTGAGGTCAAAGCATCACAAACTTGCTGCGGAGTAAGGTCAAAGTCAACGTACTCTTTAAGCCATTTGTACGAAATATTCATTATAGTGAATCTTTATTTTAACCAAATTTTGGCGCAAAAATACTACTTTTCTGCCACTTATGCAAATTTTTCTTTGCTTGTTTCTTATTATTCTAATGTGCTGCAGACAGAAGAAACGACCAAAGACGTCATCTCGCCGCCAAATATTCATGGCACATCTCTGCACACCTCTCGCCATCAATGGCGGCCGACACAATTCCTCCGGCGTATCCGGCGCCCTCGCCACATGGGAAAAGCCCGGCCACACCAACGTGCATGAGCGACGCCGGATCGCGCACTATGCGCACCGGGGCCGACGTGCGTGTCTCTATAGCAATCATGACTGCATCGTTGGTCAAGAAGCCGCGGCTCATGCGCCCGAACTCCTTGAACCCTTCGCGCAATCTGTCTGCCACCTGGGCTGGAAGCCAGAAATGAAGCGGCGAGGATATCAAGCCGGGAGAATACGAACTGCGCGGCAAGTCATAGCTGAGCTTTCCGTTGACAAAGTCGACCATGCGCTGCGCCGGCGCGGTCTGTCGCATATTGCCTTGGATCCAACAATCATGTTCGAGCCTTTCCTGCCAGTGCATCATTTTCAGAGGATCGTCACCTTCGACGTCCTCGACTCGCGTTTCTACAACCATGCCACTGTTCGACCATTTTCCCCCTCTATTGCTCGGGCTCATGCCATTTACAACAATCTGCCCATCAGAAGTGGCGGCAGGTATCACAAAGCCGCCGGGGCACATGCAAAACGAATAAACCCCTCGGCCGCCTGACTGAGTGACAAACGAATATTCTGCAGCCGGCAAATATTTGCCACGCCCTGCCGGATTATGGTATTGTATTCTGTCTATTAATTCCGATGGATGCTCGAGCCTGACGCCAACCGCAATGCCCTTGGGCTCTATTTCAACCTTCGCCTCGGCAAGATATCGGTAAACATCCCTGGCCGAATGGCCTGTTGCCAATATCACAGGGCCGTGTAATGTAAGGCCGGCACCCGTGCGCAAGTCGGTTGCGTCGATTCCTTCCACATGACCTTCATGTGAAATCAGCAACCTGTCCATGCGTGTCTGGTGGCGCACCTCACCACCTGACGATATTATCGTCTGGCGCATTCGCTCAATAACTCCCGGCAAACGGTCGGTTCCTATGTGCGGATGGGCGTCTGCCATTATTGCCGTTGAGGCCCCATGCTGACAAAAAACGCCAAGTATCTTATCCACATTACCGCGCTTCTTGCTCCGTGTGTACAGCTTGCCGTCTGAGTAAGCGCCGGCTCCACCCTCGCCAAAACAATAATTGCTCTCGCCATTAACCTTCTGCGTACGTGATATGTCGGCAAGATCTTTCTTGCGCTCCCTGACATCCTTGCCACGCTCTACGACCACCGGACGCAGTCCCAGTTCTATTAGCTTAAGCGCAGCAAACAACCCCGCAGGACCTTCACCGACCACAACAACCTGCCTTGAACCTGAGACATCGGGATATTCTACCGGGACATAAGGCAAGTCTGACGGTTCTTCATTGATGTAAACACGCACTTTAAGATTCACATATATAGTCCGCTGGCGTGCATCTATGCTCTTGCGAAGCACCCTGACGGCCTTAACCGTACGCACGTCAAAACCATGCTCACTTGCCAGATACCTGCAAATTGACTCTTCGCCGGCTGCCACATGAGGCAGTACCCTAACCTGATATTCGTTGATCATCCTGACTTTCGTTTTATAACTCTGCTCTCAATTGCCATTTGAAGCGGGTAACTGCACACAAAACCGTAATGCAAACAAAAGCCACCGCGACCGAAAGGCAATTGATTGAAACACATTGCAAATGTAGACAAATTATTGCAAACGACAAAACCCAGACGAAACAAATAGCGTACGGACGACGTTAAGCAGCCAATATAAATGTGATGTATGCCAAGATTTGCACCTTCATGCCACGTTTTCCGCCTGCGATTCCAACCAAGTCTTGCCTATCCACAACATAGCGCCCGGTGTATCGCACAGACAACAGCATAATCAAGAAACTCTATCGGACGCATTACTCTGGGCCCACATCAATCACCAGCCACAGAAGCCGCTTTAACGACAAATCATGGAAAGAATGCCAATCCAATGCATTCTTTCCATGATTTGCCACATGTAGCCTTGACCACAAAAACCGTCAGAAGCTGTTCAGCCATGCCTTAAAGTCAAGCAGCATCTCTATGTGATAAGGGAAACTCTGCTTCATGCCCCAACCATGACCACCGGTGGGATAGACATGGAGCGACGCCGGAACGTCGTGACGATAACAGGCGAGATAGTAATTGACGCCATTAGCAGGCAAAACGGTGTGGTCGTCATCGCTCAACAGAATGTACGCCCTTGGCGTCACCCTGCTCACTTGCCTGTCTGTGCTATACTCCTGCTCTGTTTTCTTGCGCGCATCCTTTCCAAGGAAATTGTCATGCGAACCGATATGGGTGAACCCCGGGTTCATCGTAATCACCGGATAAAACAGTATCTGGAAATTAGGAGCTGTGTTGCCCTTGCCCATGGTGGCCACCACAGATGCCAGGTGACCGCCGGCCGACGAGCCCATGATGCCCACCTGGTCAACATCTATGCGCCACTCTTTGGCATTGCGCCTCACCAAGCGCATCGCTTCCATCGCATCGCTTACCGGCACTTTGCGGTTGCCGTGAGGCATGCGGTATTTCAACACTATGGCTGCGATGCCCTGACTGGTAAAGAACTCGGCCCAGTCTGTGCCCTCATGCTCCATTGCCAACATGGCGTAACCGCCACCGGGACATATCACCACAGCGCGCCCCGTGACATGCTTCACATCCGGCAGATACACATAGACCCTAGCCGTATCCTTCAAATCCGAGCTTTTCTCCGGGGCACCATTCGGCCATAAGTCCAAGACTATGGGCTTGGTGGCTGCCGAGACAACCGACGAACATAACAGGAACAATAATGCGGGTAACGCTTTAAGTATATTCTTCATAATGAATTTGCTCTGAAATATGTGATTGCAAAGATAACTCTTTTAGCGGAGAACACAAAAGAAAACGGTTCTTTTTATCAAAACGGATGTGCATTATCACCTACACGACATTGCCATGCAGCAACTATGGCATGCGGTGTCAATGCCATCAAACCGCAATACAGCAAAAACAAAATATGGCCTGCAGGGTTCCATTTTATCATCAAAAAGTTGTTTATAACAACAATTATTGCTAATTTTGCACAGATTATTATAAAAGGAGAAAACAGAGTCCCGTTTTCTGAGGGAGATTACAGAACAAAAACAAGCACCAAGAAGATGAAAGTAATGAAATTCGGCGGAACATCCGTAGGTTCCGAAGAAAGCATACTCAGCCTGAAACGCATTGTCGAAGCTGAGAACGACGACGTGATAGTAGTGGTAAGTGCGCTTGGCGGCATCACCGACAAGCTGATAGAAACCTCGAAGATGGCTGTCAACGGCAACGAGGGTTACGTAGACGAGATTGAAGCCATGGCGCAACGCCACCACAATATGATAGACGCCATCATTGCAGACAAGGACAAGCACGACCGTCTGCTCGCCATCATAGACGGCCTTCTTGAGCAACTTCGTTCAATATATTATGGCGTTTACCTCATACGTGACCTCAGCGAAAAGACCAAGGCGGCCATTGTCAGCTATGGCGAGCGCCTCAGTTCACAAATAGTAGCCACGCTCATTGACGGCTCCAGATGGTATGACTCCCGCGAATTCATAAAGACCACACAGAAGCACGGCAAGCATGTGCTCGACAGCGAGCTCACCCAAAGGCTTGTGCGAGAGACCTTTGCCGAAATTCCGAAGGTCTCGCTGGTGCCTGGATTCATCAGTTCCGACGAATGCTCGGGCGAGACAACCAACCTCGGCCGCGGCGGAAGCGACTACACGGCAGCCATCATTGCCGCCTCCCTTAATGCCGAAGTGCTCGAGATATGGACAGATGTCGACGGGTTCATGACCGCCGACCCCAGGGTGATACACACCGCCTACACCATCAATGAACTGAGTTACATCGAGGCTATGGAGCTGTGCAACTTCGGCGCGAAAGTAATCTACCCGCCTACGATATACCCGGTATGCGTGAAAAACATACCGATAATGGTCAAGAACACGTTCAACCCCGATGCGCAGGGCACTGTCATCAAGGCCACCGTCGACAACGACAAAAAGCCAATCAAGGGCATATCAAGCATCAACGGCACCACGCTGATCACCGTAACCGGCCTGTCGATGGTTGGAGTGATTGGCGTCAACAGACGCATATTCACAGCCCTGGCCGACAACGGGATATCAGTATTCATGGTTTCGCAGGCCTCTTCGGAAAACTCTACGTCGATTGGCGTGCGTGACGAAGACGCCGACGAAGCCGTAAACGTGCTCAACAGGGAGTTTGCCAAGGAGATACAGACCGGAGCCATGTTCCCAATGCATGCCGAAAGCGGCCTTGCAACAATTGCCATCGTGGGTGAAAACATGAAGCACACGCCAGGCATAGCCGGCAAGTTGTTCGGCACACTGGGCCGGAGCGGCATCAGTGTCATTGCCTGCGCCCAGGGCGCGTCGGAGACCAACATCTCTTTCGTGGTCGACTCGCGCTTCCTACGCAAGTCGCTCAATGTCATCCACGACTCTTTCTTCCTCAGCGAATACAATGTGCTGAACTTGTTCATCTGCGGCATAGGCACTGTGGGCGGCAACCTCATCGAGCAGATTCGCTCTCAATACGAAGAACTGAAACGCACGCGGAGGCTGAAGCTCAATGTCGTTGGAATATCCAACAGCAAGAGGGCAATGTTCTCGCGCGACGGCATAGACCTCTCTTCTTACCGCGAGCAACTCGAGAAAGCAGAGCCGAGCAATGTCGACCACCTGCGCAATGGCATCATCGGCATGAACATATTCAACAGCGTATTTGTAGACTGCACTGCCAGCGGCGAGGTGGCCGGGCTTTACCAGGCGCTTCTCGAGCACAACGTGTCGGTGGTGGCAGCCAACAAAGTGGCAGCGTCGAGCGACTATGACAGCTACTTAAAGCTGAAAGAAACGGCCTTGAGGCGTGGGGTGAAGTTTCTCTTTGAAACAAATGTAGGCGCCGGACTGCCCATCATTGGCACAATAAACGACCTGCGGTCGTCGGGCGACAAAATACTGAAGATTGAAGCAGTGCTGAGCGGAACGCTCAACTTCATATTCAACGAGATATCTGCCGACGTTCCGTTTTCAGAAACCGTGCGCAGGGCCAAGGAACAGGGCTACAGCGAGCCCGACCCGCGCATAGACCTCAGCGGCAAGGACGTGGTTCGAAAGCTCGTCATCCTGGCCCGCGAGGCAGGCTACAAGGTTGAGCAGGAAGACGTTGAGAAGCATCTGTTCGTGCCCGACGAGTTTTTCAAAGGCAGCATAGACGACTTCTGGCGCAACCTGCCTTCGCTCGATGCCGGGTTTGAAAGCAGGCGCAAGGCCATCGAGGCCGACAACAAGCGATGGCGGTTTGTGGCCAAGATGGACCGCGGACGCACAAGCGTGTCGCTGGAGGCTGTGGGCAGCGACCATCCGTTCTACAACCTCGAAGGCTCGAACAACATAATAATGCTCACAACCGAGCGCTACCGAGAATACCCCATGCTCATCCAAGGCTACGGGGCCGGCGCCGGGGTTACCGCTGCCGGAGTGTTTGCCAACATCATGTCGATAGCAAACATCTGACAAACAAAAACCAACCGACAACACAACAAAAACAAACAGGACAAAGAAATGAAGCATATCATAATACTTGGAGACGGTATGGCCGACCACCCGGTTGAAAGGCTGGGCGGCCAAACGCCGTTGCAATACGCCGACACGCCGTATATGGACATGCTCGCAAGAAAGGGGCGAACCGGCAGACTGATGACAATACCCACAGGGTTTGCGCCTGGCAGCGAAGTGGCAAACTCAGCCATACTGGGCTACGACCTTAACAAGGTGTACGAAGGGCGCGGCCCACTCGAAGCCGCAAGCATTGGGTATGAAATGCAACCCGGCGACATGGCCATGAGATGCAACATCATCACGCTTGCCGACGGACGCATAAAAAACCACCACGGGGGCCATCTGACCACCGAGCAAGGCGACACGCTGATAAAATATCTCGACAGCCGACTGGGCAACGACCGCATAAAGTTCATCACCGGCACACAATACCGCCACTTGCTCATCATCCGCGGTGGCAACAAACACATAGAATGCGCACCACCTCACGACCATCCCGACGAGCAGTGGCGCCAATTGATGGTGAGGCCGGAAAAGGGCTACGACACCGACGGGGCTGACGCTGCGGCCGCCGCTGACGGCCGGCTGACGGCCAAGGCAACCGCCGAACTGATAAACAAGCTGATATTGGAATCGCAAGAACTACTCGAAAACCATCCTTTCAACAAGGGCAGGGCCGACAGGGCCAACTCGATATGGCCGTGGAGCCCCGGATACAGGCCATCGATGAAACCGCTTTGCGAAATGTTTCCAAACGTGGGCAAAGGCTCTGTCATATCGGCTGTCGACCTGATAAGGGGCATAGGCCACTATGCCGGGCTGCGAAACATCTGCGTTGACGGTGCAACGGGGCTTGCCAACACCAACTATGAAGGCAAAGCCCGTGCTGCCATCGACGCCCTGAAGACCGACGATTTCGTTTTCCTTCACCTCGAAGCCAGCGACGAAGCCGGCCACGACGGCGACCTCGAACTGAAACTGAAGACGATAGAATACCTTGACCACCGCATCGTGGAACCTATATACAACGAGACGAAGGCTTGGCAAGAGCCGGTGTGCATGGCCATACTGCCCGACCACCCCACCCCGGTAGAAATTCGCACTCATGTAGACGAACCGGTGCCGTTCATCATCTACCACCACGGAATAAGCCCCGACGCCGTGGAAACATACAGCGAACTGAGCTGTGTAAACGGGGCCTACGGACTGCTGCGCCTCGACGAGTTCATGAAAACGTTCATGGCCATTGAGTAAGCCCGGACGTGCAAACCACCACGACGGCACCGACAGAACAAGCAACTGAACACAAAGATAAAACCGACAAACAAATGAGATATTACAGCACAAACCATAAGGCACCCACGGCTTCGCTCGCTGAAGCTGTAGTCAACGGACTGGCCGGCGACCGCGGACTGTATATGCCCGAGCGCATAGTGCCGTTGCCCGAAGAGTTTTTCACCAACATGACACAGATGACGTTTGCCGACATTGCCTGCACCGTGGCCGACGCATTCTTCGGCGACGACATTGAACAGGGCGAACTGCACCGGATAGTAAGAGACACGCTTGCGTTCGACTGCCCCGTGGTGCCGGTGACGGACAGCATCTACAGCCTCGAACTGTTCCACGGGCCAACCCTGGCCTTCAAGGACGTGGGCGCACGGTTCATGGCCCGCCTGCTGCGCCATTTCTCAAAGGCCGACAACGGCGAAACGGTCAACGTGCTTGTAGCCACGAGCGGAGACACCGGTTCGGCCGTAGCCAACGGTTTCCTGGGCGTTGAGGGCATACATGTCTATGTGCTTTACCCCAAAGGCAAGGTCAGCAAGATTCAGGAATGCCAGTTTACCACCCTAGGCCACAACATTACGGCCATCGAGGTAGACGGCGTTTTCGACGACTGCCAGGCGCTGGTGAAAAGCGCTTTCATGGACACGGAGCTCAACAGGCACATGAAACTGACATCTGCCAACTCAATAAACGTGGCGCGGTTTCTGCCGCAGGCGTTCTACTACTTCAACGCCTATGCGCGCATGAAGGAACTCGGAAAGGCCGACAACCTTGTGGTATGCGTGCCAAGCGGCAACTTCGGCAACATCACGGCCGGGCTGTTTGCGCGGGAAATGGGATTGCCCATCAAGCGGTTCATTGCCGCCAACAACGCCAACGACGTGTTCTACCAATATCTGCAGACTGGCAACTACGCCCCCAAGCCAAGCATTCAGACCATTGCCAATGCCATGGACGTGGGCGACCCAAGCAACTTTGCACGCATACTGGAACTGTATGGCCACGACCACGCAGCCATAAAGGCAGTAATCTGCGGGGCCACCTATTCGGACGACAGCATACGCGAGACCATGAAGACTTGCCACGACTCATTCGGTTACGTTCTCGATCCGCACGGGGCATGCGCATTCAGAGCCCTCAGCGAGGGTCTGGCCGACGATGAGAACGGGGTGTTCCTGGAGACTGCCCACCCGGCAAAATTCAAAGAGACGGTTGAAAATGCCATTGGCCAAAAGATAGGCATCCCGGCCAGACTGGCTGAATTTATGAAGGGCGAAAAGCAAAGTGTGCAGTTGGGCAAAGACTTCTGCGGATTCAAGAGCTTTCTCATGTCTGAGTGACACCCCGACAGAACCAAAGACACACTGCATTTCTTATCACCATGCGGCAATCCCCCGCCACCATAAGGCCCCTTGAGGCTGTATGGCGGCGGGGGATTAACTGTTGGCTGCTCATTGGGTGGATGATACGTATGGCGGCCAAAACGTCAGGCGACCGATGGATTGTTTGAGGTTGCGCTTTTGCCATGGGCAAATCTACCGGCAACACCATGCTGAAATATCTTTACTTGCGAGCATTCCGTGCTGCCCTTACTGCCATTCGGCACCACGACTCGGCCCGTTTGGCATGCCCAAACGACCAGTCTGGCCGTACGAAACGGCCTTTGCTGCAAGCCGGAACGGGGGGAGTACGCAACCATCTGACACTCTGTCCATTGCCGCACAATGCAGTTGGAAGATGATAAGCGGAAATATCACAACACAAACAAAGACCCACAAGCGAAAGAGCAGATGCACACAACTGTCTATAAACGCAACCCCGCGACAATGACGGACATTGCGAGGGCACCGGGCAACGTCGGCCACAAGGCGGCCTTGCATTGTTTGGAGGCTGGAAACGGCTTTAACCGCCACTACCTACTTGGGGCAGCTACATTGTGACTTCAACACTCCGATACTGCATTTCACCGCTACCTTGACCTGTCGGGATGCTGTCGCCGACGGCAATTTGCCGCGACCCCACATCCAGGCAATGCCTTTGTTTGGCACCACCCTATCGGCAACCAGGCGCCAAATGCCTGAAACGACATTATTTTCAATGTGATTCCAAAGCGTTTTCATACCCGTGCCACGAATTTGCGTGCGGCTTTGCCTTGGCATCTACAGCCATGCCTTGGACAACGGCTTGGGCCGACCGGCCCTGCTACAGACCGAAATAGCCGGGACATAACAACATGCTTGGGATAAAAACGCAAAGCCAAGCCACGGTGCAAGCACAAAAGCCGCACCATGGCTTGGCCATGTTCCGACAGCCGGCACCACCATTTCGGTGAAGCCACAGCCCAATGTCGAGGCAAGATTACGTTGTCAATGATGCTCGGGCACTATGGCAAAATACACCACGTCGGCGTCGCCATCGTTGAACATTGCATGCGAATGCCCCATAGGGCAATAATGCACACTGCCCGGGCCGAATGACTCAACACCGTCATCATAGCGGAAATGGCCCTTGCCGCTTATGATATAGACAATCTCGCTGTTCTGCTCATGAGTATGGTAACCGCTCGATGCACCCGGCTTAAGGCGGCTCATCATTACCTTGTTCTTGGAATCTATGAAATTGCGGGTATCCAATTCACCCTCGCCGCCCTTGAAATTGAAGAGCTCCTCCTCCTGAATCTTGCTGAAATCAATAATCATATTCTTATAGTTTTAATAATGAATAGCGTCATAAGTCTTTGAGAAGGATGGCCCGCGATTCGTGTAAATACTTGCGGCGCATCTCCATTGCCTTGCCCCAGAGCTTGCCGTAATGCTTACCTATGGCAAGGTCTATCTTCCATTTGCCCTGGGCTTCCAGGCTGTCAATCATCACGCCCAGGCTCAATTTCTCTATGTTCATCGCCGGCATGTAGCATGTCTGCTCGCCTTTCTCGTCCGACGAGATGCCTATCACCAGGTGGGCCTCTATCAGCTTGTACAGCAAATCGTTTACAATGCGTATGGGTATGTTGGTCTCTTCGCGCAACTCGAAAGCATTGTATGGCTTGCCGCCTTTGTCAAAACGCTTGCAGATGCAGCTCATTATCATAGCGCAGAGCAATATGCGGTATCTGTGGCTGATGTCGGCCGTGTTGGTATTGTAATCATAAAACTCCAGATTTTGGTTTGTGTAACACAGCTCCGCCCCGAAAAGACAAATTATCCACGAAATCTGAACCCAAAGCATGAAGAGCGGCAAGGCTGCAAACGAACCGTATATTGCATTGTAGCTCGAAACCCATATCTGCGAATTGATATAGAACAGCTGCAGCCATTGCATGGCAACGCCGGCCAATATGCCCGGCACAATGACGTTGCGCACCTTGACATGGGTGTTGGGCATGAACACATAAAGACCTATGAACATGGTCGACATGAGCCCGTAGGGCAGCAAATCGATGAGGAAACGCTTGACGGGATCGAGCAGTGTGACGTCGGGCAGATGGTCGACAACCGTGGCCATGAATATGGACAGACCCGACGTGACGACTATAAGTATGGGGAAAAGCAACAGCATGGCCAGGTAATCGGTGAACGTACGGAAGATGCTGCGCTGCTTTTTCACCTGCCATATCTCGTTGAACGTCATCTCAACGTTGTTGATAAGCATCAATACCGTGTAAAGCATGAATACAAGTCCGATGCCCAGGAACACGCCGCTCTTGGTGTGTACGAGGTAGCTGTTGACGAAACCGATTATTATGTCGGCGGCCTGCGGCTGCGACTGGAACGCATCACGGAACCACATCTCGATATACTTGTTGTATCCAAAGCCACGGGCGATGGCAAAGACAACAGCCAATATGGGAACGATGGCCAGCAATGTGGAATATGTCAGGGCTGCCGCCTCGTTGACCACACGCTTTGTAGTGAAGAAACGTATGGCCAGCATAAGCTTCTTCAACACCTCCAGCAAGAGGAAACGCAACGGAGACGTGTCGTCTCTCGACACTCGCCAGATGCCCACTTGCATGAACCTGACTATGCGCGCAACCTTATCCTTCACCTGACAATAACTTCGTATAGAAAGAAAGCAGTGCCCCTGTAAGCCGGGTTCTGTTCCACCGCCACTTCCATGGCGGTGGCGCCTGCCATTTATCTAGCTTGTGCGTCACCACACAAGTCAAGCATTCTACCCTCCATCGGGAAATATCGGGCGGGCAACCCTCAGCCGATGGTTTACATGAACTTGCAGCCTCCAGACGACACAGCCCACCGATCACCCGGTGGCTGGTGGTCTCTTACACCACCTTCTCACCCTTACCAGCCTGACGATGGCTGGCGGTTGTTTTCTTCTGCCGTATCCTACTGTCACCAATAGCTTCTACTTTCAGAAGTGGAGCGCCCTGCGCTGCCCGGACTTTCCTCTCGCACCGAAGTGCCAGCGGCAGACCGAGACACTGCTTTCTGTGTTTGTTACAGATGTGCCACACACTAAGCAATGCACCAACGACATTGCATTGGGGTGGCATTACCGTATGCAAAGGTACTCAAAATTATGCGAACATAACAATAATTGCATGAAATATATTATGCAAAATCATTTGTGCGCAGACGTGTTTAGCTTCAACACGCAAGCACCCCACGCCCCTACTGGCATTGTCACGATGCCGTCGCGAACGAGCGAGACAGACATCCGGCGGCCGGTGAGCAGGTCGGTGGCCATGCAACGCTTCTCGCCAAAGCCAAGGAAGTCAAACGCATGGGCAGGTATTGTCACGCCTGCCTCTACCGCTGTATCGCTGAAATTGGCAACAACAAGCAGCAACTGGTTTGCCGACTTGCGCAAAAAGGCGTACTGCCTGTCGGGATTGAAATGGCCGGAATGCCCATTCACGTACATCAAATCGAAAAACTCACCTTCTGTCACAGCCTTCTCGGTCGATGCCATCCCCAACACCTTTGCGTAAAATGCGGCGAGCTGCTTTTCGTTGTCGGTCAGGGTGCCATTGCTCGCACGGCTCAAAGACCCGACACTCCAATAGTCGAAGATAGTGGTACGGCCGTCGCGCCCGCTGAACCCTTCTTCGTCCATACCCCGCTCTCCGTATTCCTGGCCGGCATAGAGCATGAACGGACTGCGGCGCATCAGCGCACTAACCACAAGGGCCGGCACACCGCGCCATCCGTCTCCGGCGAAATAGTCGCTGGCTATGCGTTGTTCGTCATGGTTTTCAAGGAAATACAGCATGTGACAATTGATGTCGTCGACTGCCTGCCAAGCCCCTGTTATCGACGATGCCGGCATATATCCGCACGTAACGCCGCGCAGAGTGTCGTACATGCCCACCTTGTCATACAGGTAATCGAAGCCGGACGAGATGTAGTTGCGGTATTCGGCAGGATTGTAAACCTCGCCGATGAACACGATGCCGGGATGCTGTTGCTTTACTCGGCTTGTCGCCCAATGCCAGAAACCGGCCGGAACCATCTCTGCCATGTCGCAGCGGAAACCGTCGATTCCTTTGGCCGCCCAATACAGAAGTATTGCCAGCATCTTGTGCCATGTGTCTGGTACAGGGTCGAAATGGGCCACACGGCCGGCGTAATAGTCGACTCCGTAATTCAGTTTCACCGTCTCATACCAGTCGTTCACGCCGGGCGACGGGTCAAAGTGGTCGTTGCCGGTAGCCTTGGCCGGCATCTCTACATATGGGCCGAACCCTTCGGCGTCGAGGCTGAACTGTGGTGAGAACTTGCAACCGGGACAATAGTAGAAGTTGTTCTTAGGAGTAAAGCCAAGAGAGCTATCGTCGCCTTTACCCAAATCAGCCACCCCGGCCGGCTTGCAGACCGAATGGTATTGGCGGGCCACGTGGTTTGGCACAAAATCGATGATAACTTTGAGCCCGGCATCGTGTGTACGGCGTACCAACGCCTCAAACTCGGCCATGCGGTCGGGCACGCTCTCGGCCAAGTCGGGGTCGACATCGTAATAATCGGTGATGGCGTATGGCGACCCTGCCTTGCCTTTCACAACCGCTGGATGGTTGGCCGGTAGTCCATACCGGGTGTAATCGGTCTGCGTGGCATGGCGAATCACTCCTGTATACCACACATGACTTATGCCCATCTCACGCATGGCGGAAAGCTCCGTAGCACCGATGGCGTTGAATTTGCCACAACCGTTTTCATCAATTGTGCCGTTCTTGCGCGGACAACTGGCGCCATTGCCGAACAGACGGGTAAAGACTTGGTAAATGATAACTTTCTTACTCATAGGCGATAATGTCTGAAAAAGATGGCCGACACCTTTCAACAGGCGTCGGCCAAAACCAATGGTAATCAGGCAATGCCGTGGGCTGCCACGTTCTTGTCGATGCGCCCAATCATGCCTTGCAGCGCTTTGCCGGGGCCACACTCGGTGAAATCGTCGGCTCCGTCGGCTATCATGTTCTGCACACAAGTCGTCCATCTTACGCTGCTGGTAAGCTGTGCTATCAGGTTTGCCTTGATTTCGGCCGGGTCTGTGTGGGGCTTTCCATCCACATTCTGGTAAACGGGGCACTTTGGAGCTGCGAAATCTGTGGCTTCGATAGCCGCCTGCAGCTCATCCTTTGCAGGCTGCATCAGCGGAGAATGGAACGCACCGCCAACCTTCAAGGGCAAAGCACGCTTTGCTCCGGCTGCCTTAAGCTGCTCGCAAGCCTCGTTGATGGCCTCAACGTTGCCAGAAATGACAAGCTGACCAGGACAGTTGTAATTGGCAGGAACGACAACATGCCCAGGCTTATTTATGGATGCGCACACCTCTTCAACCTTTTCATCGGGCAGGCCAACGATGGCTGCCATGGTCGAAGGAGCCATGTCGCAGGCTTTCTGCATAGCCATTGCACGGGCATAAACCAACTTCAGGCCATCCTCGAAGCTGAGAGCGCCGGCTGCAACGAGTGCTGAGAACTCACCAAGTGAATGGCCGGCAACCATAGCCGGGCTGAAGTCGTCACCCATGCAAAGCGCAGAGATGACGCTATGAAGGAATACTGCAGGCTGAGTAACCTTTGTCTGCTTCAGTTCTTCGTCTGTACCAGCAAACATAATGTCTGTGATTCTGTAGCCAAGAATCTCGTCTGCTTTCTCAAAAAGCTCTTTTGCTAATGGATTGTTGTCATAAAGGTCTTTGCCCATGCCAACAAACTGCGCCCCCTGACCGGGGAAAACGAATGCTTTCATTTGCTTTCTGTTTTATTGGAATTAAAATGTTCAGGCAGCAAAATTACTATTTTTTTCTGATATTGGCAAATATTTGGGTCCATTGCACTCACACTCCCGGCATTTTTAGTTGCACGCATGCCACTGGCAAACGGTAAACACCGCGGCATGACAATTCCGGGAACAATGTTGAATAAAGGATGTGGGGCCTGCCAACATGTTGGTGTCCGACCTGCAACACCAGCCCAAAAGAGGCCCTGTTTTTATGTTAGTGGCCTGAAGTACGCAATGGACTGCCGGCAGGCATCGCAGATAAAACAACCGCGTCAGGCAAGAAACAAAACACAAAAAGTCCCGTGCAGCACTACATTATTGCAGTGCTACACGGGAAATTCGAACCATACCGACATTGCATGCCGATGAATTTGCATGCAGGTTGGCACAATATCGTAAATAAGGCCACATCATGTGACAGTAAGCCACAAGCCTCGTTACATCATTTAAATGTCACCGTGGTTACGGCCCGAAGCAGAGTTGAGCCATCAATGGTGGGCGAAGTGTATCCAGAACTGGAAAATACGTAACACACAAGCTTGCCATTGTCTTTGACAAAATAGTTTTCCCCAGTGCCAAACAACTCAAACTTCCCCTTTAACAGCACCTTGTTTATCGTGCCAAATTCAGCAAAGATGACATCCATTTCATCTTTTGTCGGTATCCGCCAGCCTGATATGTCATAACCTTCGGTCATCTTTGCAATGGCCGCATTAACCAATTCTTCAGCTGCTTCCTGCGCTATTTGCTTAACGTTAAGCCCATCCACTTCATCTGTTGAAACCAATGTAACCGTGGTTGTGCCGCCCGACGTCTTTGAGTCTAACACATAATACTTGTCTTTATATATCGTTCCTTTCTCCGGCGCCCCCGTCGGGACAATCGGGACATCGGGTTCTTTCTCATCAGAATCGTCAACGGAGTCTTCCGGAACGACAGTGCCTGTGCTGCCGCGTTCGTCAAAGTCGAACTTTATCTCGCGCTCCCCGCTCCACGTGGCGCCCACAATCGTACAAGCCAACGACACTCCCAAACGTTCGGTATATGTGCCGACAATGTTGATTTTGTAATTTGCGACAAGCTCTTGGCTGCTTGTATAAGAATAGCTCTTGACCTTTCCGTCTTTCCCTGTGATGTTTACGGAAATGGTGGCGTTCTCGGTCGACGGTGGCAAGACATACCTGCCGGCAGATGTCTTCCACGTCTTCGTACTGCCGTCTTTGGCCAATGGCAACACTTCGCTGGCCCCATTGTCCGAATAAGTGCCGTTGATGCACAACGAGGAATACAGCGGGGCGATTGTTACGGAGACGCTCGTGGCCGTGGAAGGCACATTATTTATTACAATACCCTCTATTTTCATCACCTTGCGCTGCATTGTCAGCGTCAGCGTATTCTCGCCTCCTTCGACCAGGCTGACCGTACTGCTTGCCGACATCAGGTCGCCGTGTGACTCTCCAGTCAGGCTAACAACCGACTCCGGGCGCGCTTCGGCTTCGGAAGGCAGGCTGTAATTTCCGGCATCAGCGCCCGCAATGGCAAATACACTGTACTTGCCTTCAATCAAATCGATGGAAAGCGACGCCGCCTCCTCAGCAACCTGAACACGTTTGCTACATTTCCCGCTACTGTCAAACACGTAGACGTAAACAGGATAACTTACCTTACTTGCTTCGCCGTCAGCACCCTTGATGCCATCATCTACACGGGTACGGATTGTAAGCGTACTGTTGGGCTCGGGCTGCAACCCGCCCTCGAATGAAACATCCTCCGTACAGGAGGTGCCCATTGTGGCCAAAATGGTGGCCGTCAACAGGCTCTTGAGTAAAAATTTTCTCATCACCTACACTTAATGATGAATTAAATAATATTTTAATAGTCATTGCAAATATACACAATTTATTTCATCATCAAGTATAATTTCGACTTATTTTTACAATAAAATCAAAGTAATTGTGTGCCTGCATAATACAGTCAGAACACTCACTTCAGCCAAAGTGTTCAAAAAATTACATTAGTTGATCCTCCTATAACAATCAAATGGCTTGTCGACTTAGCCGGCGATATCCGATTGAAAGAAAGGTTGTAGTCGGCAAACATACGTATGCCGAGATTTGACCTTGCCCGGAACGTCAGCGCAACCCCTGTTCCAAGCCCTGCCCCACAGTTCTTTCCGATGGCATATTCCGATGTCTTCATCTGGTTGCAGAAGCTCATCCCGACAAGAGCCTTGCTTCCGATCAAGAGCCGCGACATGATTGGATAGGAAAAATAAGCACCTGCATGGACAAGAAACATATCCAAAGTTTCGTCGAGAGCATGGCCTTTGTAAATTACAGCATTGTTGGAAACAGCCAGCCTGCCACCCACTCCTATATATGGATTGAAGAAATACGCCCCCTCAAGGCCCGCCGTGCTGCCAGACGAAAACTGCAATGATGAATTGCCGGGCAGGCTGTAGTTTCCAGGCATGGCGTTCAACCCGAGGTAAAGGCCCACAAATGTCGGCGCATCATCCACAGAGCAATTGTCTGCGATATCATAATAATGGATGCCCTTGTCGTTAAAAATGAGATCGGCAATATAGTAACCTGCCTCGGTGGAAAGGATGCCGATGCCCGCCCCTGTAAGCACATCGCTCAGCCAATGCTTGTTGTTGGCCATGCGCATAAGCCCTGTGGCAGTGGCAACGGAATAGGCCCCGATGCCTATCCAAGGGCTAATGTGCCCATATTCTTTGGTAAGCATGGTGGTCGTCATGAAAGCAGTGGCAGTGTGTCCCGACGGGAAAGAGTTGTCGTTTGACCCGTCTGGGCGCATCACACGGGTCGACTGCTTCAACGAATAGACGACACCGCCCATTATTACAGCCGAAAAGGCATCGGAAGCAAGCATCCGCCCCCACGAGCTTCGCCCTTCTGCACCGCCAAGCTTCATGCCAACCATCACGGCAGCCGGCAGGTATTGAAGATAGTCATCGGCGTGGCGGTTGAAGCTTGGCAGGTAATCGTTACGCAGACTACGGAAGTGGTCGTCTTCGCTTTTTACCACGAGGCCGGCCGCTACCAACGGCACGCCGACACAAGTAACCTTGAACACACGCGAGGCGGCCTGCCGCTCGAAAAACGACCGGCCGCGCGCGGCGTCGGCAAGGCTGTCGTCCTGGGCTTTTGCCGGAATCATAGCCAACGCCGTCAAGCTGCATATCACCAAACGCTTCATGCTGTCTGTCATCTGTCTTTGTGCTTTAATGTTTCAAAATTCCATGCCACACCGAAATAAAACACGCGTGAACCGTTGCGTTGCTCAACGCGCTGCTGCAGTTGGGGTGTGTCGATGGTATATGTAGTATGGCTTGTTCCAATGTCCATCGAAAATGAGCCTTCACGCCTACACTGCGGTGTCAGTGCAGTCGACAACACACGTGAGTTGAGTTGCAACAAGGCATTGCCGAAAGGCACAAGTGCGGCGTTCATCGACGCACTCCAAGCCATGGCACCCTTGTGCGAGGCATAGCCCAGACGCGTGGCGTCGATACGGTCGTAGAACAGATTGCCGTTTACATTGAGCGTCAGCCACTTGCCTATTTCCGAACCAACCATCACTTCGGCCCCGGCAGCCGAACTGTTGTCCAAGTTCTCTTTCGTTGTCAGCAGCACATTGCCGTCAACATAGCGTGTTATCGTTGTGAGCTTGTTCGTGACGTAACGATAATAGACCGTACCAAGAATAGTTGTGGCGCCCTTTTTCCACTGGTAGGCAGCCTCCAACGAGTGAACCTTTTCAGGCTTAAGATACGGATTGCCGGCTTTGAGCGTCAAAGGGTTCTGGTATTAGGGAAAATGGTTGAGTTCGTCGGCCTCAGGCCGGTTTACCCGCAGGCTGTAACTTAACCGCAATTCGTTGTGCCCGTCAATCGCATAAGAGGTGTGCAGCGTTGGATAAACCATGAAGTAGGCATTGTTGACAATGCTGTCGAGGGTGAACAACTGCGACTTTATCTGCATGTGTTCAGGCCTCAGCCCAAGCAACACGCCCCATCTGCCCTGCTCATATATCAAGGTGGCATAAAACGAATGGCACGTCTCATGGTTGGTGAAGTCGCTTGTGCGGTTTGGGTAGGCAACAAAGCCGCTGCCGTCGAAACTCTGTGCATGATAAAAAAGGTCGGTCTGCAGCGCATCCAGCTCGTAGCCCAAGCTCAGCTTGTCGAGATGTTGGACGTAGGCAGGCCGTCTCCCTTCGACAACCACTGCGTCGAGGTGGCCGGAAGACGGGTGCATGTATAACGTGCCGAGGTCTACCGGCTTTTGACTGCCCAATCGGAATGCAGGCGAACGGGTGACAGAATAGCCTATGAAACGGCATTCTACATAATAATTGCCCGCTGCCACGGATGTGAACACAAAGCGCCCGTCGGTGCCGCTGACTGTTCCTGCAACAAACACACTGTCTGCCGAACGATACAACACCACATCGGCATAGCCGAGAGCCTCGCCAGAATCGTGCGCCACAACGGTGCCTGTCACGCCTGAAGCGTTGGCCGGCAGTGCTGCCAACCAGCAACCACATATCAAAACAGACAATGCTTTCATCTTTACCTGCCCTACTCATCAAGGAGATTAGTGTGTGACTTGACGTACTTCAATACAAAATAGGCAATGCCGCTTATTGCCGTTGCCACGTATAAAGGCAGGTTCAGGGATACAGACGCTACCTGCCAATATACAATGATGTCGAAAAGAGTGAACAGCAGGAAGAGGGCAAAGACCCCGTTTTTCTCTTTCTTGACCACTTTTTTTCATGAAAAGGCAATGCCCGAGGCACGGTAATGCCTGAAATCGGGCAGGAATGCCGGTGTCCGACCGGCCCAATCCAAGTAGGCAGCACCGAATTTCCTGCGCAAAAACTGCTCTTCAGCAAACATGATGCGCTCGTAGTAGAGCCAATAACAAAGTGCAAACTCTGCCACGAAAGCGGCATTGCACGTAAGCATGGCTATGCCAAGCCACATGAGGCAGTTGCCCAAGTACAACGGATGGCGCACAACCGAGTATGCATCCATGGTATTGAGCCCGTCGGCCACCTGTCTTTCCGTATTCCTGCCAGAAGTGCCCACGGGTGTGTGGCCTACGGTGTAGGCGCGCACAAACAGTCCGGCCAGGCTTGTGCCGAAGCAGAAGCACTCGTAGGCGTGCCAATGGTGGACGGCTGCCGAGAACAGGATCCCAGAACTGTGGATAACAAACAGCAGAGCCGCTATGCCTGCCGGCAATGCCACGAGTGGCAGGAAGCTCCTACGGCAAAACAACCAATTGCCTTGTGATTCAATTTCCTCTTGCAATGCCATAATCATTATCTGTATTTAATGTTACGGTTGCAAAATTACGGCCCGACTTTGTTGGAAATTTGAAGTTTTGCTGTTAAAACGGTTATAATTATGACATATCGGTGCATCAGCGCCACCTACAAGCCGTGCCTACATCCGCCTGCCGCCAAGGCCGCTTTTCAACGCCATTGCAAAACGGGCCGTTTTGCGTGCCCATACGGCCCGTTTCAATCTCCAATATGGCAGCTTTCGGAATGCAAAACGGCCCGTATCGTTTAACACCCGCAACAACAGCCCACAACAATCGTATCGGCACGACCATGCGCCACATCCATATCCGACCAGAAAGGCCATTTAACCTAAACCAATGGGCAGCTTGCTGAATGTTGGCTTCCATCTATCTGACATCGTCATAAAATGCTTCTGCCCTTCCTGCGGCAACTTGCCCGCCGCGGTGTCCCAATGCCGCCCGCCACGCCTTGGGCAAAGCCAGCAACCAATCTGCACGGAAGCAGAGAGCATGTGTTGGGGCATCTGATGGCTGTTGGGGCTGAACATACAGCATGCCGACGGCAGCATGCGCCGCAACCCCTGCCGGCAACGCTGCAAGACACACTCATGTCGAAGTGCCGCACAATGACGGCATGGCAGGCGTAACGCAGCATGCAGGCGCAAACGGGAAAGCCAAAGCATACTGCTAAAAGCCTACCGTGAAACAGTGGAGGCCATCTTTGTATGCATATTCCACCGTCCAGCCATGATAGTCGCAAACGGCCTTGACTATGGCCAGTCCGAGCCCATTGCCCTTGGGCTTGTTGCCGGGCCTGTAAAAACGGTTGAACACCAGTCTGCCGTCGAGCGGAGGGTCGTCAGACGTATTGGCCACGACGAGACTGTTGCCGCCTACCGAAATTGAAATCTCGCCGCCATCGCGGTTATGGCGCACTGAGTTGACAACAAGGTTGTTTACAAGGCATTCCAGCAACGTGCGGTTGGCCCAGACCGAAAACGCCCCCGCAAACTCTTTGCAAATGGCAATGTCGTCCGCCAAAAACTCGAGTGAGGGCAGCATTTCGCCTATGAAGCCGGTAAGCTCAATGTCCTCCATCTGCTCGTATTGGCGGTTGTCAATCTTTGCCAGCAGCAACAGGTTGCGGTTCATCCGGGCCAGCCGGCTGGCTGTTTCGTACAACCCCTGAATCTGAACGGCCTGCCGCTTGGTGAGGTCGGGCGACTGGAGCAGCAAGTCAAGCTTGCTTTGGAATACAGCAAGCGGCGTCTGCAACTCGTGTGAGGCATTCTCTGTAAACTCCTTCTGCATGTTGTAGCTTGCCAGGCTGTTGTGCATCAGCGTTCGCAATGTGCTGTCAAGGCGTACAAACTCGGTGACATTGCTCTCTGGAAAGTCGGGCACCCTGCCGTTTTCAAGCCTGAACCCCTCGATAAGGCACAGCGTACGGTCGAAAGGTTGCCACAGCCTGCGCGATATGAACCGCACGGTGAGCGCCATGGCCACGGCCAGAACAAATGTTATGACAGCAAACTGTATCATCACGCCTTTCATGATGTCCTCTTCCAAATCGAGCGCCGGAATGGGCTGACCGCTCCTTACCGCCTCTATGATGTCTATCATGTCTTCAGCATAATAGTGCTTTGTCAACAGGTAAAACAGCGGTGTGGCAAGCAACAGCATCACAGCTATGCAAGCCACAAACTGCACGAGCATTTTCCGCGAAAGGCTCTGGCACTTAACACGCTCCATAGTATCAAATCTCAATCCATTTATACCCGGTTCCATAAATGTTCTTAACGCAGTCTCTAACCCCGGCCTCCGCCAGTTTGGTCTTTAAGTTCTTGATGTGCGTATAAACGAAATCGTGGTTGTCAAACATGTCTGCCATGTCGCCGCTCAGATGCTCGGCCATAGACGCTTTCGACACCACCTTGTTGCGGTTGCCTATGAAGAACAGCAACAGCTCATACTCCATGCGCGTCAGCACAACCTGACGGCCACCCACACTGACCGATTTGGCCGGCAGGTTTATCTCGATGCCGTTGCTGCGCAATATGTTGTTGGCCGCAAACTCTTTCCTGCGGATGATGGCGTAAATGCGCATCGACAACTCCGGCAGATGGAAAGGCTTTGCCAGATAGTCGTCGGCACCAATCTCCAACCCCTTTACCTTGTCGTCGAGCGAGTCTTTGGCCGATACTATTATCACTCCCACGGGATTGCGTTTCTTCCTTATGTCGCGCAGAATGTCAAGCCCGTTGCCGCCCGGCAACATCAAGTCGAGCAACACACAATCGTAATCATAAAGATTAACCTTCATCTTTGCGGTATCGTAAGTGAACGACTGTTCGCACACATAGTTTTCTGAACTGAGGTATGTCACTATGTTTTCCGACAGCTCCCGCTCGTCTTCTATAATCAGTAATTTCATTTAATGCAAATCAATATACTACCACCAACTATTAGCAAACCGCCAAAAACGACCCTAAGACTTACCTGCTCTTTAAAGAAAATAAAGGCAATGGCCATGGTGATGACCACACTCAGCTTATCCAACGGAACCACACGGGAAAGGTCGCCAAGCTGCAAGGCCTTGAAATAAAACAGCCACGACAGCCCCGTGGCCAGTCCGCTGACCACAAGTAATATCCACGCATGGCCCGGTATCGACCTTATCTCCCTCATGTGAGGCCCAAACAACACGATGCCCCAGGTCAGCATGAGCACGACGGAAGTACGTATGGCCGTGGCTAAATCCGAATTTATGCCCCTAACACCCATCTTGGCAAAGACCGACGTCAATGCCGCAAACAACGCAGAAAGCAGTGCATAACACTTCCACATGATTGTTATCGCTATTTGATTAGTCCGTGCAAATTTATATTATTGCCACAAAAGTAATGCCGAATTTTGAAGGAAATTTGAAGATATGGCCGTCATTTCCGCCCTATGCGGTAAATAAGCCGCATCGCCGCAGGCAACACCACCAATAGCAGAGGCAGCCCCGCCACAAAGCCACCTATCACCGCCACGGCCAACGGTTGCTGCATCTGTGCGCCAACACCCCATCCGAGAGCCAACGGCATCAACGCCAGCACGGCGCCAATGGCCGTCATGAGCTTCGGGCGAATGCGAAGGGCGATGGCATAGTCTACTGCCTCGTCGGGAGTGCCGCCGCGCCTGAGGTTCATTTTGTATTGCCACACGGTGAAAATGGAGTTTTCTGCCAAGATGCCCACTATCATTATGATGCCCGTATAGCTGCTCACATTGAGAGGAGTGCCTGTTAACCACAGCGCCAAGAGGCAACCGCAAATGCCTGTCAGCGATATGGCGAGCACCACAATAGACAGCCACCATTCACGAAGCAAGAACATAAGCACCGTAAGAACGAGCAATGTAGCAAGGCAGAGTATCGTAGCCTGTTCCTTGAACGACTGCTGCTGCTCGGCGTAAGCACCGCCAAACGACAGGCTGTAGCCCGACGGCAGGGTCAATTGGTGGCCTAAGGCCTGGTGCAGAGCGTCGACAGCGCTACCCAAGTCACGGTTTTCGAGCCTGGCAGTCAGCGTGATGTTGCTCTTCAAGTCTTCGCGCCGTTGCTCTATCTCGCCCGGATTAACTATGACATCACAAAAGTACGACAACGGACGTGTGGTGCCGTCGGGCAGGAAGATGGGCTGTCGCTGCAACAGTTCCGGCGAGTTGTCGGCAAAGTCGGTGAACCGAAAGAGTATCCGCCGCATCTGTTCGCCATCCTGTATCGACCCAATTTGCAATCCTCCGGTCATTGCGGCCTGTGCCGGGTTGGGCTCTATCACGCCGGCACTCTGGCTGAGCGGTATCCCGCCCGTATAGGCAGTCAGCTGCTCTTGGAAGTCTTCAAGGGAAATGCCGAACTGCGATAGCCGGTCTTCATGGGGAATAAACACCAGCGAAGCCCCTGCCGGCACCAGTCCGTTGTCTATGTCTACAATGCCCGGAACGGTCTGCATGACCTTCTCTACATGCGCTGCCAGTTTCTGGAGAGTGGCATAATCATCACCGAACAGCTTTATCTCGATGGGCTTTGGCGTGCTCATCAGGTCGCCAAGCAAATCGGCAATGCGCTGGCCAAAGTCGATGGTCATGAGAGGAACAGCCTGCGAGATGCTGCGCCGGAGGTCGCTTATCACTTCGGGTGTCGACTTTTTGCGGTCTTTCTTCAACTGTATGAGATAGTCGCCAAAGTTGGTTGGCCTTGTCTTGAACGACATTCCCAAAGCCGTACGCCGTGAATATGTCTCTACATCCGGATGCTTCATAATGATGTTCTCCATCTGCCGGCACAGGCGGTCGGTCTCTTCTATGTCGGTGCCGGCCGGCGAATGGTAGTCAAGCACTATCGTTCCCTCATCCAGGTCGGGCATGAACCCTGATGCCAAGCGGCCTGAAGCGTACCACCCTCCGAGGCATAATAGCAGCATGAAGACGGCGGCGAAGACCGGCTTACGGTACAGTTTGGTTAGAAAATGCACCTTGCTTATTGAGTCGGCTTCCATATCCCGGGCTGTCATGCCTACCGCCCCCGGCTTGCCTTTATATCCCATCACGAGGTGAAGGACAGGCAGCAGCAGCCATGTCACGAGGAAAGAGGCTGCCATGGTGAGCATCATCGTGTCAGACAATTCCCTGAAAAAACTGCCCGCAAGCCCGCTCATGAGCCTGAACGGGAAGTGTATGACAATGGTGGCCAGCGACGATGCGACCATGGCCGGGAACAAATCGTGTACTGCCCTGCTCACCGCCGTAAAACGGTCGATGCCCGGCCGCTCTTCGTACTCGCGGTAAATCTGCTCTATTATGACAATGGCGTCATCGATGATGAGCCCCACCGATGCGGCCATGGCACCCAAAGACATGACATTGATTGTAATCCCGGCCAAGTGGCACAGCAGGATGCTGAAAGCAACCGTGACGGGAATGGTAAGCATGACAACCATGCTCGACCTCCACGAACGGAGAAACAACACCATGACGGCGAGGGCAAGGAAAAGCCCTTCGTAAATAGTGCGCAGCACGCTGTGTATGCTGCTGCCCACAAAAGCGCTCTGGTTGTAGTATGGTTTCAGTTCGTAGCCTTCGGGAAGTTGCGAGCGTATCTCGTCAGCCTTGGCCTCAACATCCTTTGCAAACGTGAGAAGGTTGACGCCGGGCTGCTTAACCAGGTCGACCAGCACGGCGTCGTTGCCGTCGGCATTTATCTTCAAGAACTCCTGCTGCTCCTGTATCTCAACATCGGCAATGTCGCGCAAGCGCACAATGCGCCTGCCGTCATTGCGTATGATGGTGTTTTTCAAATCGTCCAAGTCGTTGATACGTGTGTCTGTCAACGACAGGTACAGGCGGCCGTAGTCGGCCACATTGCCATTGCCAAGCACGAAGTTTGTCTTTGAAAATGCCGACTTGACTTGCGCCGGGGTTATGCCCAGCATATACATCCTGGCTGCATCGGGCTTGACCACAAACTCTTTTGCCTTGCCGCCTCGCACAACTACATTGCTAATGCCGTCGACATGGCTGAACATCGGCCTCACTACAAGGTTGCCGACATCGCGCAGCGCAATGCGGCTGTGGGTGTTGCTCTCGAGCGTAAACCCGTATACGGGAAAGAGCGACTGGTTCATCGCTTCTGTCGATATGGCCGTCCCGGCTGGCAGGAAGCCTTTCACCTCGTTGATGCGGCTCTCGAGCTGGGTCTTGAGCGCATATATGTCAAGCCCCCATTTGAAATAAACATCGATGACACAGCTGCCACGCGACGTGCTGCTCTTCACTACCGTGGTGCCCTGCACTTTCTTCACGGCGCTCTCCAATGGCTTGGTTACCGTTATCAGCATCCTGTCGACAGGCTGCTGCCCGGCATCGGCTATGACGGTGATGCGCGTGAACAGCACCTCAGGAAACAGGCTCGTCCGCATCTGTTTGTAGCTGTATATGCCCGACAACAAGAGTAGCAGGCCTACAAAAAGTATCGGCTTGGCATAAAGGCGATGGTAATTCCTTCTTTTTATGGCGTCCATGTCTGTGCGTATTTACTGGATTACAACGACCTTGGCCTTGTCTGGCAGACCATAGCTTCCTTCGTTTATCACTTTTTCTTCGGTAGAAAGGGCCGGTGACAATATCTCGATGCTGTCTCGGGTGCTATTGCCTACCACTACCATGACCTTAGCGGCAATGCTGTCATCAGCCAGTCGCATTATCCAAAACTCGGTCATTGTCTCGTCGCTCTGAACGGCACTCTTTGGAAGAATGGCCACTGCCCTTGTCGCGCAACGCGACGTAAATATAGCCTTTGCGCTCATCCCCTCGGGCAGCAACGGTGCCTTTGCAACCGCAACGACCTTTTCCGACTGTGAGGCTACGTCCATAGTGGCCAAAGGAAACTTAACCATGGCGGTGAGACGTGTACCATCGGGTAGTTCGATCACACAATGGCTGCCTTCCTTCACATACTGTCTCTGTTCATAGGGAACGTTTATCTCAAAGACCATACTGCGCGCATCGACAACCGTACAAAGCACTTCGCCCTCGGCGACATAACTGCCTGACTGGGCATTGACGTCGAGAACGATGCCGTTGCACGCCGACTTCACATCAATATAATGGTTGCCATGGCCCAAGGCATGCTGCTCCTTGCTCTCCAGACGGTAAAGGATGTCGCCGGCTTTTACCTTCACTCCGGGCTTGACATGGGCCGAGACCACAAACGACGCCACCGGGGCAGAAACGGCCGACTTGCCCTGGTAGGCCGTAACAGCCGTCAACACTGTTTCCTGATTGATGTTTCCCAGACAGGGATATGTCACGTTCACTTGTGTAGCCGACTTGGAGGCAGACGCCCCCGCGCCGTTGTCTCTGCAAGAAACCAGGCAAACGGCCACACACAATAGAAGATAATCTGCTTTCATATAGACTCCGTCATTTAATGATTCCAATAATTATATGTCACTATTATCAATTTCCTGTTTGCCTGCAACAACAATCTGTCTCTTTCAGCCTGTATACGGTCATGAAGCAACTGCATGTAATCCAATACAGACACCTGCCCGGCCTCCATCTCTTTCGAGTAATCTGAGAGTATGCCGTCATACTCTCCAATCCGCTTTGCCATCGCATCCAGGCGCCGTTCGAACCTTCCCAGCTCCGCAAGGCTCTGCTTCAACCTCATATCGCGCTCGTTAGCCGCATTCGCCTTGTATGTACTGATGGTATGCTGCCGCAATTCAGACTGGCGCTTTTTCCACTTCTTTTGACCGCCATCGGCAATGGTCCATGACAGCGTAAGCCCAGCGCTAAGGCCGAAATGCCTGTACCACTCGGAAAAGGCGCCTGCCTGCATACCGCCGTCAACAAAAAAATCGAGCCGTGGCTTGTATTTCAGGTTGAAAGAACGCCATGACGCATCGACGTTAAGGCTGTCATGAACATACTGTTCGGTAAAAAGGCTTTCACCGTCTGTGTCCGGCAAGCATGGCCCAATGTCTATGTCTGGAAGCAAGATGTCGTTTGTGTCACTGATGCCGCATATAGTGTTCAGTTCCATCAAGTGTGCATGAAACGACTGCAAATATGAACAACGCAGCTCATCATTGGCGCTCTGCTCTATGGCGATGAGCCTCAAGTCCGACTGTTTGGCCATTCCGCAGCCGGCCAACTTCCTTACTGTTTCTGCCTTGCGCTCAAGCAGCATGTCGATAGAGTCGGCAAAGGTTGCCTGAGTCTGGTCGAGCAGACACAGCAAATACTGTTCAGTGACCATGCGCTCTAACAGATGCTCCTCCAAACGAATGTTGTAACGTGCCGTTTCCATGTTTATCTGTGATTGCTCGCGGGCCGCCTTGTATGGCGCACGCCCCAGAAGCGGTTGCGTCAATGTGACTCCGGCATGCAAATGTCCGCTGCTTTCGCCAAGGTCATAGCCATAATAGTCTGCCGCATCTTGCGCGTTGAACTTGAACGACGTACGTCCTCCATCTTTTGAAATGATGGGGACAAACAGGTAATCACCATTCAGTTCCAACTGTGAATGCAGGTAAACTGCCTTAAGGCGCTCTTGTTCTGCCCGCTCTATCTCTATGCTATTGCGGTAATCGTTTATCAACGGACTGTTGCGCTTGGCCGTTTCGATATACCGATATAGAAGATGGGCACCATCTTGTCCGCTTGAATACAGACTGATAACCGACAAAGTGAAAAACAATAAGAATCGATTCATGCCTACTTTCGTTTTTGATGCAAAAGTAAAACGGGAGTTTGGCGAAACTTTGAAGAAATGAATTAAATGATGAGGCAATGCATTGATTGTTGTAGCCGTGCCTTTCTGAAAATGAAAAATAGCAACAAGCCTATACGTGCAGGTACGCAACCACAAACCGGCAGCAACATCCGTTACTTTCCATATATGCCATATCGCCCTGCAAAACGGCCTGTTTGGCACTGCAATATGGCAGGTTTCGCAAGCCCAAACGGCAGGTTTCATGGCTGGGTGAAGCGGTTATTGGCAACTCACTGCGCCACAGTGGGTTAGGCGTAAAGTTGCCGGCGCAATACCAACGCACATAACAAGCCAAAGGCTGTGAGTGCCTGCCGGTTGCCGCCAAGCCAATGAGGGGTAGCAGGATTTCGTTTCTGGGATATCACAGACTGTTGCGTGAAATAGTGACATAGCCAAAACGCAAAGCTCATGCCCGCCATACGTCATTGCCGATTGAACATAAGAAACTCATCATTGATGCATCAACAAACGCAGACATCAACGGGACAACCGATAAACATAGGGGGCTTAAGCGTACATGGAGTTATGGTGTTAGAGGACAATGGCATTATTCAAGGAATTGTTTTAGGAGTTAAGGAGTTAGGAAGTAAAGGAGTTAAGACAATGGTTTTGGAAACATGGGTGTCCTGAGGGCATAGGGAACGCGTTGCAGGAAGGCAGTCTATGCTATTGTCCACTAACTCCATATAACATCCCTTAACTCCATATAACTTCATAAATCCAGCAAGAAAAACTATTGTCGTAACTCCTTTACTTCCTAACTCCTTAACTCCTAAAAAGCCCCATGGATTTATCCAGTGAGCCAACAAAACGACTCAATATCATAATAGAAACCTGTCTGCAGTGAAAAAACAAAAAAGGAAGCCTTTAGTCAGGCTTCCTTTTATCCTCCAAGCGGAAGGTGAGGGATTCAAACCCCCGATACCCGGAAAGGGTATACCGGATTTCGAGTCCAGCGCATTCGATCACTCTGCCAACCTTCCTCATTTTTGCGAGTGCAAAGATACAACTATTTCTTGAAACGACAAAATTATTCGAAGGATAATTTATCCAATTTTTCACGAAGCACCGCCGCCTCCGACTTGCGGATGGAAAATGTCATCTCGCAAGTGTTGTCGTATGTCTGGGAAATTATCTTTGGCGACATCTCTTTTACAATGCGCATGACCGAGTTCATCATCACATACGGGAAACTGAATTTTACCAGCTCTTCAACCTGCCTGGTAACTATGGTTGAATCTGCAATTGCGGCGGCGGCGGCCGTGCGGTATGCCACTATCAGTCCGCCGGTTCCCAGGTTCACCCCTCCGTAATACCTGATGACGACAACAAGAACGTCGGTCAGTTCATTGCTGTTAATCTGGCCCAGTATCGGCTTACCGCCTGTCCCGCTTGGCTCTCCGTCGTCATTGGCCCTGAACTGCAGCCGCTCTGCACCCAGCATATAGGCATAACAAACATGCCGGGCATCAAAATATTTTTTCCGATATTGCTCAATGATGCCTTTGACCTCGTCAACGTCGGACACATGATGGGCGAAAGCGAGGAACTTACTCCGCTTTTCGGAGTAATATCCCTCGCCTATTTTCGCATCGTCGATTGTCAGATACTCATCTACCATCACGACAATTTATGTACAACCAGCCCCGAACGAAGCTTTGGCTCAAACCATGTAGCTTTCGGGGGCATTATTTTACCACTGTCGGCAATGTCCATTATCTGCTTCATTGACACAGGATACAACGCCAGAGCTATCCGCATCTCACCGCTGTCTACACGGCGTTTCAGCTCATCGAGGCCACGCAGGCCACCGACAAAGTCGATACGCTTGTCGCTTCTCAAATCCTTTATGCCAAGGATTTTGTCGAGTATGAGACGGCTTGATATGTCAACGTCGAGCACCCCTATCGGGTCGGCATCGTCGAACGTACCCGGCTTGGCCACAAGACTGAACCAGTGGCCGTCGAGGTAAAGCGAAAACTCATGCAACCGAGACGGACGGTAGGCGTCGGTGCCTTTGTCTTCAACTACGAAATCTACAGACAAAGCCTTGAGGAACTCATCTGCAGTAAGACCATTCAAGTCTTTTACCACGCGGTTATAGTCAAGAATGGTAAGCTGCGATGCCTGGAAGCACACCGCCATGAAGTAATTGTATTCCTCATCGCCCCTGTGGTTGGGATTCTGGCGAGCTTTCTCTGCCCCTACCAATGCCGCAGCTGCCGACCTGTGATGACCGTCGGCAATATACAACGACGGCATCTTGGCAAACTCCGCCGTAATGGCTTGCATGTCGGCAGGGTCGCTAATTACCCAGAACTGATGGCGGAAGCCGTCGATGGGAGCAATGAAATCATACTCCGGCTCTGTGGCAGCATATCGGTTAATCAGATTGTCGAGCACCTCGTTGTCGGGGTATGCAAAGAACACGGGCTCCATGTTGGCGTTTGTCGCACGCACATGCTTCATTCGGTCTTCCTCTTTGTCACGCCGTGTAAGCTCATGTTTCTTTATCACACCGTTGAGGTAATCGTCTACATAAGCCCCGACCACAAGCCCGTATTGGGTCTTGCCGTTCATAGTCTGGGCATAGATGTAATAGTGCTCGTCCTTGTCCTGCACAAGCCATCCGTTGTGTTGGAATGCCTCGAAGTTCTCGGTGGCCTTGCTGTAAACACGAGGGTCATATTCACTCGTGCCGGGTTCAAAATCGATTTCGGGCTTAATAATGTGGTAAAGGCTCATTGCGTTGTCGCCGGCCTCTGCCCTAGCCTCTTCTGAATTGAGCACATCATACGGACGCGACTCTACTTTCTCAACAAGTTCCTTGGGAGGGCGCAATCCCCTGAATGGTTTTATCGTTGCCATAAGCCTGCTATTTATTTACCTGGAAACGGGTGTCACCTGTCGCAAAGAATGCATTTATCTGGCGTGCAGCAGCGATGCCGGCATTGGTGTTTGCCTCGGCTGTCTGGGCACCCATCTTTTTCGGCGTGCTGAAATAGCGGCCCTCAAACTTTGCAAAGTCTGCATCTGCATCTGGCTTTATGTCTGTAATGTACTTCAAGTCGGGGCGCTCTTCCATAAGTTTCAGCAATCCGGCCTCGTCGATCACTTCCTTACGGGCTGTGTTGACCACAATGCCCCCCTTCCTCATCTTGCCTACAAGGTCATGGTTTATGCTGCCCTTTGTCTCAGCCGTAGCCGGGATATGGAGCGAAACGATGTCGCACAGCTCAAACAACGCCTCCTGGCTGTCAACAGCCTTCACGCCTGCGTCTTCAATTGCAGACTTGGGGCAATAGGCATCATAAGCATAAATGTCCATGCCGAAGCCCTTGGCTATGCGCGCCACGTTGCGCCCGACATTGCCAAACGCCAGTATTCCCAACTTCTTGCCAAGCAATTCGGTGCCCGACTTCCCGTTATAGAAATTGCGGACTGCATAGACCAACAGTCCAAAAACAAGCTCCGCAACAGCATTCGAGTTCTGTCCGGGAGTGTTCTCCACCACTATATTCTTTTGCTTGGCGTATGCAGTGTCAATTGAATCATAACCAGCACCGGCCCTGACCACAATCTTCAATTTCCCGGCGGCGTCGATTACAGCCGGCGTAACCTTGTCGGAGCGCACAATCATAGCGTCAGCATCCTTGACAGCATCCAACAGCTGAGACACGTCAGCATACTTTTCCAACAACACACACTCGTTGCCTGCACTTTCAATTTCTTCCTTGATGCCTTTCACTGCCTCAGCTGCAAAAGGCTTCTCTGTTGCTACCAGTACCTTCATAGCATTTGTGTTTTGAAATTAAACTATAGTGGAGCCGCAACAGTCACATATCCCATGCCATGTCCTGCCGCGACTCCACATATTTTATATTGCCCGTATCGGGCCGGTGAGTCAATGGCTTGCCTCAAATTCCTTCATGCACTGCACAAGCGCATTGACGCCCTCTATGGTCTGTGCGTTGTAGCAGCTTGCACGGAATCCGCCCACACTGCGGTGGCCCTTGATGCCTACCATGCCCTTTGACATGGCATACTCCAAGAACGGCTTCTCGAGTTCGGCATACTCATCGTTCATAACGAAGCAGATGTTCATAAGCGAGCGGTCTTCCTCCTTAACCGTTCCGCGGAACAGCTTGTTCCTGTCTATCTCGCCATACAATATTTCTGCCCTCTCGTGTGCGAGCTTGTCCATCGCCTCGAGGCCTCCGTTGTTCTTCAACCAGCGCAGGGTTTCGAGAGCGCAATATATCGGCACCACGGGCGGAGTGTTGAACATCGACCCCTTCTCAACGTGTGTACGGTAATCAAGCATTGTAGGTATCTGGCGCGGAGCGCGGCCCAACTTCTCGTCCTTAACGATGACAAGTGTCACGCCGGCCATTGCCAGGTTCTTCTGTGCGCCGGCGTAGATGCAGTCATACTTGCTTACATCCACCGGACGGCTAAATATATCTGAAGACATATCGGCTATCATCGGCACCGGAACATCGAGATCTGTGCGTATCTCGGTGCCGAAGATAGTGTTGTTCGTAGTCACGTGCAGATAGTCAACGTCGGTAGGACACGACCAACCTTTCGGAATGTAGGTAAAGTTACTCTCTGCCGACGAGGCCACCTCGACCACCTCACCGAAAAGCTTCGCCTCTTTTATGGCCTTCTTCGACCAAGTGCCTGTATTGAGGTAGGCAGCTTTCTTAATGAGGAAGTTGTAAGGCACCATGCAGAACTCCAATGAAGCGCCACCGCCCAAGAACAAAACGGAATAGCCCTCAGGTATCTGGAGCAACTCCTTGATAAGTGCTACAGCCTCGTCTACTACAGGCTGGAAATCCTTTGCCCTATGGCTTATCTCCATGAGCGACAGACCAGAGCCGTTGAAATCGAGACATTGCTTAGCTGTATTCTCAATAACTTCCCTCGGAAGTATTGACGGACCGGCATTAAAGTTGTACTTCTTCATGTTGCTGATAGTTTTTTAGTTAATGACTACTTTGATTTCTATCTGTGTGCGAAGATACGCTTTTTATTTCATTCGGCAAAATTATTTCAGAAGAATATTAACATACTGCGAGCTTTTTATTAGTGTCTTTGCAACCTCTCACCCTGCTGTCGCGACTGTGTGCGCATACAAAAATTAATATTTACAACGTGCTTATGCACAATGTCAAAAATCTGGCCTTAAATCCTCAAACAGGCCACTTTGATAGACCAAACGGCACGAACGGGCAGACGAAACGGGCCGTATGGCAGCATAAAATGACCCGAAACACAACGCATTGTGGCACAAGCTGTTATGCCAACAGGCCGGAATGGTAATAATATATTACAACAAACCCAGGCTAGACCGCACGGCCTGGCCTGGGTAAAACATGCAGCGGGCAGGGGCTTACCTGACCACCTCGACTATAGTCTTGATGCCTTTAATCTTTTCTCCACCGGCCATTGAGAGCACTTGGCCCACCTTTTCACGGCTGACGGCCACATAGCAGTAGCGCTCCTTGACGTCAATCCTACCGATGGCGCTGCTGTCCAATCCGCCTTTCTTGCAAAGGAACCCGACGATGTCTCCCTTGCTTATCTTGTCTTTCTTGCCTTTCCCTATATATAATGTCTCCATCTTGGGCTGTGGCACGCCGGGCATTTGCTCGGGCAACGTAATAGGTGAGCACTCTTTTTCCACAAAATCGGGCAAGCTCTCGTCGGGCGACAGAATGAAAAACGACTTTCCCGTAGCATCCCAACGGGCCGTACGGCCAACCCTGTGTATGTACGACTCCCTGGTAAGCGGCATGTGGTAGTGTATGATATTGTCGACATCGGGAATGTCCAACCCTCTCGATGCCAAGTCGGTTGACACAAGCACATTTGCACTCCCATTGCCAAACCTGTACAAGGCGGCCTCACGCTCGGGCTGTTCCAATCCTCCGTGGAACGCGCTCACGCCAAAGCCCCGGCCGCGCAAATAAGACGCCACGCGCTCAACGCTGTCGCGGTAATTCAGGAATACCATGCTGCTCTGCCGCCCAATCGTGCACAGCAGGTTGCCCAAGGCCTCCAACTTGTCCTTGTCGGCGCTCTTGAGACAATACTGCTCTACGCGCGAAGATATCCCTCCCTCGGAATAATCAACCTTCGCCACGTGGCGCGCGTTTACGAAGTCGGGTATCCTGTCGGCGTCTGTGGCCGACAACAGGAATCGCCTCCTCACCCCCGAGAGCCTTTTTAGCAGCTTTGCCATCTCATTATGGAAGCCCATTTCAAGGCATTTGTCAAACTCGTCAATCACAAGGAAGCGCGCAGTGTACGGCGAGAGGTTGCCTTTGTCAAAATGATCGTTGAGACGTCCCGGTGTGCCAAACACCACATGGGGCGCCACCTGCCTTATGACGCGGTGCTCGTCCATGGCCGGGCGGCCGCCATAGCAGCACACCGTACGTATGTGCAGGCCGAAACGGCCCATTACTTCAGCCGACTGCAACGCCAGCTCTCGGTTGGGCACTATGACCACAGCCTGCACCGCGTCGGACGACACATCTATCATACCGGCCAACGGGAGCATGTATGCAAGCGTCTTGCCCGAACCTGTTGGCGACACTACCACCACGTCGGCATCGGTACCGTTCACCTCCCGGTAGGTGTCAAGCTGCATCTGGTTTAGCCGGGCCATCCCAAGCCTATCCAGTATCTGTTGTATTTCATTAGTCATATTCTATGCTTTTACAGTTCAAGTTCGTAAATCCCGGTCGGTGTCTTTCGCTTCAGCACCACGAGTTCGGCCTCGGCTGCCGCATGGCACGAGCTGTTCTTCAAAGCTGTCTCCACAGTCTTCCGCGCCAGCTCCGGATGGTTGTTTTCCTCACTCAGATGGCAAAGCCATACGGCGCGCAACTTCTCGGTGGCATTTTCAGCAAGGGCACATGCGCAGTTGCCATTGCTCAGATGGCCGGTGCCGCTAGATATCCTGTGCTTCAAGTACTGAGGGTATGGCCCACCCATTAGCATGTCGTCGTCATAATTGGCTTCCATCACAATATAGTTGGCATCGCCAATCTGGGTTTTCATCTCTTCTGTGACACGCCCTGCATCTGTTATGATGCAAAACACGGTGTCGCCATAAACGATACGGTAGCCAACGTTGTCCAAGCTGTCGTGGGGCACCTCGAAAGGGGTTACCTCAAACTCGCCTATCTTGACCGTCTGGCCTTTCTCCAGGCAACGCACCATGCCGCGAGGCACTTTCTTCTGCACGCAATAGTTGCGCTCTATGCCCTCATGCACTTTCTTTGTGGCATACACCGGCACCTTAAGGTCGATGCTCATGGCACCGACAGACTTTATGTGGTCGGCATGGTCGTGTGTCACAATTATATTATGTATGTTTGCAAGACTAAGCCCATATTCCCTGAAATGTTTCTTCAGGGTGCGAAGCCCGAGCCCGACGTCAATAACCAAGCCATCGGTAGGGGTAAACAAATAATAGCAATTGCCACTGCTACCACTACCAAAGGATATGAATTTCAGCATTTCCAATCAATTTAATACAGATTATCATGAATGTGTCATCAAACAAACTGCGCCGTATTGCCCACCTCACGCCTTTGCAACCATCGCCATACAATCAAGTGTGCGATTGCTTACAGCATACAGTCAGAGACACAGCCATATCAAATGCAAAATTAATCAAAAACGCTGTAATGGCCAAATTAATTTACAAACTTTCCCTTAAAGATGTTTTTCTCGACGCCTACAATCAAATAAACCATAAAAAATGCGTATATTTGCACTATGACTTCATATTTTGACAAGGCAAAGGCAGTCGTGGCGATGGCCATTGCTGCGGGGCTGCAGCTATCATGCAGCGGCATCTCGGGAGACGAAAAGGAAATGATTGAACACGATGTGCTTGGGTTCTCCGAGGCATATTTCAACTTTGACCTTAAGGGAGCGGCAAGCTACTGCACTGACGACAGCCGGAAGTGGATTAGCTATGTGGCATCTAACATACAAGAAAGCGACATTGGGGCTATGCGGTCCAAAGAGTCTGACGCAACGGTAAGCATCGTCGACATAAGCTTCAACAATAGCGACTCCACCGGCACTGCGCTTATAAAGGTAAACAACGCATTGGTGCTCGATACGATTGGAAAGCCCGGGCACACCGTCGACGAGGCGCACTACAGGCTTGACTTTATATGCAAAGAAGGCAAATGCCTCATCAGAATGGCAGGCCCACTGCGAAATGAAAGGTGAGGTCGCGGCTTAACTTGGGATAGGCTATGGGATAATGGTCCTTGCCCTCGTAAGCTGGGTTTATAGCTTTCATTCCAAAGTCGAAGCGAAGTATGAAGTAATCAAAGTTCAATCGCAACCCCAAGCCATAGCTTACAGCTATCTGCTTCCAAAACTCGTCTATCTTGAATTGCCCTCCCGGCTGGTCGTCATAGTTGCGCAAAGTCCATATATTGCCTGCGTCAATGAACAAAGCCCCATTCAGTTTCCAGAACAGATGGGCCCTGTACTCCATGTTTATGTCTATCTTCATGTCACCGGTCTGGTTGATGAAGTCGATGTTACCGTCGCGCCCGACAAACCGGCCCGGCCCCAGGCTTCGCACACTCCACCCCCTCACGCTATTGGCGCCACCCGAAAAGTAGCGCTTCTCAAACGGAAGGATGGTGCTATTGCCGTAAGGATAGGCTATGCCAAAGCCAAAATGCCACACCAACGAGTTGTTATAGTCAAACCGTATGTTGCGGGTGAAGTCGAAATCGCCCTTTACATATTGTGCGTAAGCGATGTTGAACAACTTGTATTGGCCCTGTTCGTTCTTTGAAAACCCGAATGCCTTTGCCCCCAGCCCCAGCACATTGCCAGCGCTTTCAATGTTAGCCTTAATGGCATAAAGCCCGTTATTGTATGTATACCCAAGCCCGAAGCGCATTATGAACAGGTCTTCATAGTTATACCTAAGTATCGCGTTCCTGTTGCTTTCATCCTCGAGGTAGTCGCGCCGGAACGTGTCTGATATCCAAGGCATGAAGACATAGTTGAGATCAATGAGGTCAATCTGGTACCGGTCGTGGTGGTTGGCGTCGCTCCACTTGTACCGCCACGCAACGGAAAGGACTCGGCGGTGGTATTCGGGCCGGTTTTGCAGGTCGTAGAGGAATGACACTTCAGACGTGGCCGTTGTGCGGCGGGTAAAGTTTCCCGACAGGAAGGGGGCTATGAACCGCGGGAACAGCAGGCGCGTCTCAACGCTATACTCTTCGAAATTCTCGTTGGCATAGCCCTCCAAGCCCCGTATGGCTTCGTAAGCCCCGCGCAACTCAACGCTCAACACCTCGGAGCCACGAAACAGATTTCGGTTCTGGTAAGTCAAAGAGGCCGCGGCGCCCAAGTCACCCGCCGTGTTGGTCCCTTCGGGCTGAAAGCTTATGGTGCTCGGCTTGTTGGTGCTCACCTGAATGTCGCAATCGAGCAACAGGCTGTCTGCATTCTCGCGAAACCCAATGTTTGTATACTTCACGGCCTGCAGTCGCCCGAAATGCCCGTAAGTCTTCTGCAAGTCTGCCGCTGAGTAATATTCTCCTGTGCGTATGAAGGTATTGTTTTCCAGCACCGACTGGCGCAGGCGTATGCGCTCACCGTCTGCGTTGCCACTGTAAAAGTTCACACTGCGCACCTTATACCGAGGGTGCAAAGAGTCTGTTCCGGCCGTCCCCCTATAGGGATGCAGCACCAGCGTGAGATCTATCGAGTTGGCGCCGCCCACTGTATCAGCCTCATAAGTGATGTAATCCTTGTTGAACTTGTAAAAGCCATTGTCCACAAGCATGTCTGTGATGCGCTTCCTTTCGTTGTCAAGGCTCTCGACCCTAAACTGCATGCCGGGCTTAAGGCCTTGGTTAACGCTGTCTTCAAGACAAAGCAATTGCGACACCACGGGGTCTTCGACCACATACCTGATGCCCTTTATGTAATAAGGCTGCCCGGTGTGCAATATGTATGTGACGTCTATCTTCTTGCGTTTTTTCTTCGTTGCCACTTCAACGGATGCGCCAAGGTAGCCTTCGTTGTTGAGCTCCGCCTTTAGGTCGGCAGCCGAACGGGCCGTGCGAAGCGAATCGAAAATGACCGGCGGCTCGCCCATCGACTTGAGCACACGGTTTATCCACTTTGTGGTGTCGCGCCCGGACAACGAATATGTAGCCAAAGGTATCTTTACAGTGGAAAACCATCTTGAGTTTCCGTTCTGCCTTACTCGCGCCTTCATCTTGCCCATATCGATGCTGCCATGATTGCCGTCGACCTCTACCTCAACCTTGTCAAGCAGATAACTTCCTTCAGCGACATACTTTGTCTCTGAGCATGAGCATAGAGCGGCAAACAGAAGAATATAATATATGTGTACCTTACAGCGCATTAAAAAAAACGATTGGAGTTGCAAAGTTAAAACATTTATCGTAACTTTGCTGAAATTATTTGTTTATTTTTTGTAAAGCTGACAATTATGTTGGAAAAGAACTTGGTTAAGCTCATACGCTCGCTCGAACAAAAGAAATACCGCAAACGCCACAACATGTTTGTTGCCGAAGGCCACAAAGCCGTGGGAGACATGATGAAACGGATTGCCCCCTACAAGATACTGGCCACCGACGAATGGGTATGCCCAGTGGCGCAGACAAGGGCAAACATAGTCAGGATAAGCGAAGAGGAACTCTCGAAGGTCAGTTTCCTGCAACACCCGCAACAGGTCATCGGGCTATTCCCAATTCCGGAGGAAAAGGGAACCGGGGCGCTCGACCCGGAAAACAAGCTGACGCTGGCTCTCGACGGGGTGCAAGACCCTGGAAACCTTGGCACCATTATCAGGCTGGCCGACTGGTTTGGCATCGACGACATCGTTTGCAGCCAAACCACAGCCGACGCCTACAATCCCAAAGTTGTGCAGGCTACCATGGGAAGCCTGGCCCGGGTGAACATCATCTACACCGACCTTGGCGCGCTGCTAAGGCAATATGCAGGCCGGGTGCCCATCTACGGCACGCTGCTCGATGGCGAGAGCATATACAAGGCAAGCCTCGGGAGGCATGGTTTCATTGTAATGGGGAACGAAGGCAACGGCATCTCCGAGGACATACGCACCTGTGTCAGCGAAAAACTGCTAATACCCAACTTCGGAAAAACCGACACGGCAGAAAGCCTAAACGTTGCGATTGCAACGGCCATAACGTGTTCGGAGTTCATGAGAAGGCAATAAAAAACGATTAATTGTCTCACGACAACTAATCGTCTATAACCTTAATAATCTAATACCATGAAAAACACATTGCAAAGATAAGTATCTTTTTCAACATAAACAAACGTTTACTTCAATGGTTCCCCATGCCTTAACACTATTTAAATGATGTTCCATCCCAATTAAGCGTTATTGACTTATCAAGTGGTTTTACCTCAATCTTACGGTCTGTGAGGAACACCGGGATGGTCATTTTTATTGTCATGGAGTTGCTTGAGGGCGACAATTCTGCCTCTTTGCAAACACTTGCCGACACGGCCGGAAAGCCATCCGACACGAGCGAATCTGATGATAAGCAATTATTTACCTTATCTGATTGCAACGGGTCGGGCAAACCATCCACCGCTTTCCATCGGGTGGTATAATAACTGACCACGCTCTCCCTGATGCTGTCGCCGTAGGTGGCTACGAGGCACACCAATGTGCTGTCGGCCCCGCCATTGCCTGAAGCGCAAGGCAAAAGGCGCATCTCGACCGTGGATGCCGGAGTGAGCGTCAATCTCAGGTAGTCGGTGGTTATTGTGTCGAGCCTCGACGTGCCACCAAGGCCATTCTCTACTTTTGCCTGCATCTTGGAATCGATGAAGTCTATCATGTCAAGACGATTGTTCTCCGACAAATATCCCAAAACGGAATCGGGCATGTGCTTAAAGACGTCTCTCATGTCCTGTCGTTGTGCCGCTGCATCGAAAGTGGAGAGCACAATGGCAACAAGAACCAAAATGTATTTCATACCTAAATGTCTTAATTTTCAATTAATGTTGTCGGGGCGATGGCGCATCATGCTGATTTACAACAGCTTGCAAAACGGCCCGTTTCGTGTCTCAATATGGGCCGAATCGGAGTGCCAAACAGCCCGTATTGCCGGCCCAAACGGCTTGTATGGCTGCTGTGGGCACTCTGCCTGCATCGAAAACGGACCGCGGCAACGCTGTTCAACGGCAACGCTCATTCGCCCGCAGAAAGATGCATCATCATCACGGCCACCATGGCGGCTGTCTCTGTGCGCAGACGGCTCTGTCCGAGATGCACCGGCACATATCCCGCATCGACAGCCATGCGCACCTCGTCGGGAGTGAAATCGCCCTCGGGCCCTATGAGTACGGTCACAGCTTCCGACACATCGCGACCGCAAAGCTCGTCGTACAAGTAAGTGCGCGGTATCTCCTCGTAGCAGTGGGCTATGAACTTCATGCCGCCACGAGGCTCGGAAACGAATTTGCGAAACGCTGCCATGTCGTTCAACACCGGCTTCCATGCCTTGCGGCTCTGCTTCATGGCCGACACAAGAATCTTTTCGAGCCTGGCCGGCTTTGCCACCCTGCGCTCCGAATTGTCGCAGTTTAGCAACGACACCTCGTCGACCCCAATCTCCGTCACCTTCTCCAGCATCCATTCGGTGCGGTCCATCAGCTTTGTCGGGGCCATCGCTATGTGGTAACGCCCATGCCATTGCGGGAGCTGAGGCATCTCTTCCACCACCCTGTATACACAATGATGGGGCGACGCCACAGCCACCTCTGCCTTGAAGAAAGTGCCCACCCCATCCATCAGCACCATTTCGTCGCCGGGCTTCATGCGCAAAACGCGCACGGCGTGGGATGCCTCGTCAGCCGGCAACTCGGTGGCAGAGGCAGCGTCGGGCACATAAAAATATCTTGTCTCTTTCATATTGTCACTCTACGTCAATGCCGGTCTCTTTCCGGCGGTTAAGCTCGTCCTGTATCTGCGAAGCCAACCGGTAGTCTTCTTCCGAAATGGCCTTCTGCAGCTCTATGGCCAACTTTTTCGTGTCAAGAGTGTTTATCGGTATGGCCAACCTGTCTGCATAGCCCGCATAGGGCATGCTCTGCACGAAGAAAAGACTTTCCTCCATCATCATGGGTATGTCGCCAACCAACGACAGCAGTATGGCGTCGCTTATCCGTATCGGGTATTCCCGCAGCGTCTCAGTGTCCTGAACCACAGTCTTGTACTCACCGTCTGCCAGGTTGTAAACGCAAATCTCAAACTTGCCCATGCCCACATTGTCGCGTAACAACGACACAAGCACTTCGGGCAACAGGCGCTCAGACACACCCGGCAAGGCTTGACGCAAACCTATCTGATACTTCATCATGCCGTCGCAAACCACGCTCAGGGCCCTGTGCTTGCCTGCGTCGGCCAACTGAACCACGGCCATGCCTTTGCCACCAACCACCTCGGATATGCCGCAATAAACCAAACGCACCTTGTTCATCGGGCCGTCTTATTGCTTTCGGGGTGGAACACCAATGCGAACATGACGCAGACCACAAGGGCATAGCCGGCAAAGATGAACCAGCATGTCTGCCAGTCGCCCACCAGGTAGCCGTCGGGCGTCCAAGAACAATAGCGGTTTATTATGGCGCCGGCAGACAGGGTGCCGATGGTAGCGCCCAGCCCGTTGGTCATAAGCATAAACAAACCCTGGCCCGAAGCCCTCATGTCGGGTGGGCATTCGCTGTCGACATACAGTCCGCCTGACACATTGAAGAAGTCAAATGCCACCCCATATACGAGGCAGGACAGTATGAACAGTATGACGCCGGGGAACGACGGGTCGCCAAGGCCGAAAAAGCCGAAACGCAATACCCATGCCACCATGGCTATGAGCATGACTATCTTTATGCCGTAACGCTTAAGGAAAAACGGTATGAGCAGTATGCCCAACGCCTCGGCAACCTGAGAAAGCGAAACGAGCATGGTGGCATTGTTGGCGCCAAATGTGCCGGCCATCTCCGGTATGCCCTTGAAACTGGTTATGAATGGTGTCGCATAGCCGTTGGTTATCTGCAATGACATGCCCAAGAGCATTGAGAAGATGAAGAAAAGGGCCATGCGCCTGTCCTTGAACAGGCGGAACGCGTCGATGCCGAGCATCTCGGCCACCGAGCGCGATGGCTTTTTCTCTATGGGGCATTGCGGCAATGTCATGCAATAAAGGAACAAGACAACGCTCAGCAAGCCGGATACGAGAAACTGCATATATGTGTACTGGAACTTGCCGGGATTCTCGTCGAGGGTGAAATGGAATCCGTTGGCATCAATGGCTGCGCAATTCACAAACCACATAACGACAATGAAGCCGACTGTACCCAAGACTCTGATTGGCGGGAAGTCCTTGACCGTATCCAGGCCGTGCGACTTCAGTATGCTGAAAGCCGTTGTGTTCGACAATGCCAAGGTGGGCATATAGAAAGCAACGCTCAATGAATAGACTGCTATGAACGTGGCCTTGTCGGGCATGACGTCGTTTCGCCCGATGAAAAACAGGGCTATCATGCTCACACCGGCAAACAAATGGCACAGCCCAAGCAGACGCTGAGGCTGAATGTATTTGTCGGCCACGATGCCCATTATCGTAGGCATGAAGATTGACACGATTCCCTGAATGGCATAGAACCACGAAATCTCGGCTCCCATGCCTGCCCGGCCAAGATAATTACCCATGCAGGTAAGGTAGGCGCCCCACACTGCAAACTCGAGGAAATTCATGATGGCCAATCTTGTCTTTATTCTATCCATATCCTTATTCTATTGGTTTTCCGTTGTAATATGCTCTCAACACGCCATGTGCGTCGGTCTTTATGACGGCCGTCCCGCCAAGCCATTCGGTGTATGCCAGCTCGCCGTCAATCTCATAGCAGCCAACCACCACTCCTCCTGCAAGCTCTATCGCGCACAACCCAAGCTCGCCTGCATCGGTGATTGCCTTGTGCACCGCTATGCGCCTGCGTCTTCCTGTCATCGCGCTCTCAGTGGTTGGGCTTTCAGCAGGGCTGGCCTCTTGGGCATAGTGTCGGCCAGCTTGGCGCCGGTTGGCACTGCCCTCACCTGCATAGTGTCGCGACTGGCCCGCACACTGTCTGTGGCCACGGTGGCCACAGACACTTCTTCCGGGTGGAAGCGCACCAACTGAATCTGGCTGATGAACATCAGCTTGAGCGTATGCGAGTTGTCGTCACCCCTGTTTAGGTAAATAAAACCTTTCATGGACTTTATGCCGTGGTTACGGTCTCCCGGAACCCGCAACTGTGATATGCCCGAAACACCCACGTGGCATGAATATGCCGCAGTGCTGTCGTTGTCGTAATGCACGGCAATGTAGGCCACGCCGTCTTTCGTGCCCGACTGGTAGAGGAAGTCGGTCATGAAATTAAACAGAAACGAATCGCCGCGCTTGAATGTCGAATCGGCCTTCAACTCGAAGGAAAGCCTGTTATACGGCGCCACTGGCATGAGCACGGCCGACGGTGACTCGCGCCAAATGTCGGCCGTATCTCCGTCTGCCTTGAGCTTTGAATACTTGTTTATATCGCCGACCGAGGCCCCAAGGCTCATGGCTTCGTTGCCAATACGCTCCGACAACTGGACGTAAATGCCATACAAGCGGTCGGCGTTGGAATAATAATATACCAACGACGAGTCAAACTCGGCCTCGGTGACGCCATGCTTCTTGAGCACGGCGTAATAATAAACGTTTTTGTTATAAGAGTTCTTGTCATAGCTCAGACCTTGCCCGGCCATTGCCTGCGTGATATAGTAATCGTACAAGATGTCTTCCATCTCGTCGGGCTGGATATACTCATCAGGCACTGTGGGCTTGCACGACAGCACTAAAACCGTCAGCAACAAGCACATGGCTAAATGCGCCAACGGCTTACGGGATGCATGTTCACGGCTGGTCTTCATCTATTTACATCCTTAGGCTTTAACGAAATGTGGCTGATTTCACGGCGATAAAACAGGAGCAACCATACCACCCCCACGCTGATGCTTGCGTCGGCAACGTTGAACACGGGGCTGAAAAACACGAAATCCTCTCCACCAACCATCGGCATCCACTGCGGCCACGTGGAAACTATCAGCGGAAAATAAAACATGTCGACCACCTTTCCGGTAAGGAACGATGCGTAACCCGAACCGAATGGCACGAAGTAAGAGGTGTAATCCACTGATGATGCATTGAAAATCAAGCCGTAAAACATGCAGTCGATGATATTGCCGATGGCCCCGGCCATTATCATGGCAAGGCAAACGACATAACCGGTGCGGGCATGCTGCCTGACCTGAAGATACAGATAATAACCTATGAACGATATGGCTGCAATCCGAAACAACGAAAGGGCGACCTTGCTGCCTATCTCCATGCCATACGCCATGCCGTTGTTCTCGATGAAACAAATCTTGAACCAATCGGTTATCGTGATGGTCTCATGAAGTGTCATGTGGGTTTTGACCCAAATTTTCAAGACCTGGTCAACTAAAAGAATGGCTATAATGATAAGTATAGCCATTCTTCCTTTCGTCAATACACCTTTATTTTCACTCATTTCTTACGGTTCTGCTTCGACTCGACACTAAGTGTTGCATGGGGCACAGCACGCAAGCGTTCCTTGGGTATGAGCTTGCCTGTAATCCTGTCGACACCGTAAGTCTTGTTTTCAATACGTACAAGCGCTGCCTCCAAGCCCTGTATGAACTTCTGCTGCCTGCTGGCCAGCTGGATGAGCTCTTCCTTGGTCTGGGTGGCACTGCCCTCTTCAAGTATCTTGTATGTTGGGGAAGTGTCGTCCACATCGTTTCCATCCTGATTCATAAGCACGCTCATCATCTGCTCATAGTCGCGGCGAGCCAATGCAAGCTTGTCGTTAATGATAGCCCGGAACTCTTCAAGCTCTTCGTCGCTATAACGTGTCTTCTCTGCCATAATAGTATTGTTATGTTTGTTAAGAATCTAAACTTTCTCCACCTTTATATTGGCTTTAAGGTCGTCAAGGTCGAACTCAGCACCGTCATTGGGCGCCAATGTTATGCCGTCTGCCAGCACCTGTGTCCTGATGTAATCGGAATACTCGCCTACCGAGGCCTCTATCCTGGTGTCTGGAGATATGAACACATTGATTCGGTCGGTAATTTCCAGGCCGTTGTCTTTGCGGAGATTCTGGATGCGGTTGATGAGTTCGCGGGCCAATCCTTCGTTGCGCAACTCGTCTGTAAGCTCAACCTCGAGGGCAACGGTGACATTGCCATCGTTGCTGACGAGCCAGCCCGGGATGTCTTCGCTTATGACCTCGACGTCGGCAACGTCGATATTAACGCTCTGGCCGGCCACCGACAGTTCAAGATACCCTTCGCTCTCAAGGCGGGCTATGTCGTCCTGGCTCAATGTGCCCATGGCTGCCGCAATGTCTTTCATGAGCTTTCCGTATTTCTTGCCCATTGTCCGGAAATTGCACTTCACCTTCTTGACAAGCACACTCGAGCCTTCTGCAAACTTCAAGTCCTTTACATTGACTTCGTTGAGAATCAAATCCTTGACCGCCTCGATGTGTTTGCGCTGCTCATTGTCCACCGCCGGTATCATAATCTCCTGCAGTGGCTGGCGCACTTTTATGTTCACCTTACGCCGCAAGGCCAATACCATCGACGTAATCTTCTGTGCCAGGCCCATGCGGGCTTCCAGTTCCTTGTCGATGAAGCGCTCGTCGGCCTCGGGGAACCTTGCCAGATGGACAGAGCAAACGTTGTCGCGCTTTGTCACTGCTATCAAGTCAAGATACAACTGGTCGGCATAGAACGGAGCAAACGGGGCCAGCAACCTTGCCACGGTTTCAAGGCAAGTGTACAGAGTCTGGTAAGCGGACAGCTTGTCACGGCTCATCTCCTTGCCCCAGAAACGCTTGCGGTTGAGGCGGACAAACCAGTTGGACAAATCGTCATTAACGAATGAATCTATCATTCGGCCGGCCTTGGTCGGGTCGTAGCCGTCGAGCTCTGCCGTAACGTTCTTTATCAACGAATGCAACACCGACAATATCCATCTGTCAATCTCCGGACGGTCGCACAAATCTACGTCGGGCTGCGAATAATCGAATCCATCCACGTTGGCATACAGGCTGAAGAAAGAGTACGTATTATACAATGTGCCAAAGAACTTACGGCGAACCTCGTCGACGCCCTCGGGCGAAAACTTGAGGTTATCCCACGGTTCTGAATTGGTCATCATATAGAACCTCACCGGGTCGGCGCCATATTTCTCAATCATCTCGAAAGGATTGATCACGTTGCCGACATGCTTGCTCATCTTGTTGCCTTTGGCATCGAGAACAAGACCGGTGGAAATAACATTCTTGAATGCCACACTGTCAAACACGAGGGTGGCTATGGCATGCAATGTGAAGAACCATCCGCGGGTCTGGTCTACGCCCTCATTGATGAAATCGGCGGGGAAAGCCAACTTCTTATCAATCAATTCCTTATTCTCAAAAGGATAATGTATTTGTGCATAAGGCATAGAACCGGAATCGAACCACACGTCGATAAGGTCGCTCTCGCGCTTCATCGGCTTGCCGGTGCTGCTCACCAGCACAATATTGTCAACGTAAGGACGATGGATGTCAATGCGGTCGTAGTTTTCCTTTGAATAGTCGCCGGGCACAAAACCGTTGTCCTTAAACGGGTTCGACTTCATGACGCCGGCCTCGACGGCCAGCTCCATCTCGTCATACAGTTCCTGCAGGCTCCCGATGCATTTCTCCTCGCCATCCTCATCACGCCATATAGGCAGCGGGGTGCCCCAGAAGCGAGAGCGCGACAAGTTCCAGTCATTCAGGTTCTCAAGCCAGTTGCCAAAGCGTCCCGTGCCGGTTGACTCCGGCTGCCAGTTGATAGTCTTGTTCAGTTCCACCATGCGCTCCTTGCCGGCTGTTGAGCGTATGAACCAGCTATCGAGCGGATAGTAAAGTATAGGCTTGTCTGTACGCCAGCAATGCGGGTAATTATGCACCTGCTTCTCGATGCGGAAAGCTGTCCCGGCCTGTTTCATCTCCATGCATATCACGATGTTCAGGTCTTCGGCCTTGCTCGCGGCCTTCTCGTCATACTTGCCTCCGACGTTGAACTCTGGCTTGTAAGCATTCTTGACATAGTCGCCTGCATGGTGTCCGTAAGCCTCGATATCAACACAGTTGCCCACAAAGTTGGCATCAAGTTCGTCGATATTGTAATATTTGCCTTCCAAATCTACCATAGGGCGTGTCTCCCCTTTCTTATTGATAAGGAAGAGGGCCGGTATGTGAGCGGCTGCGGCCACATGGGCGTCGTCGGCTCCAAAGGTCGGTGCAATGTGCACAATGCCGGTTCCGTCCTCTGTTGTGACATAATCGCCAGCTATCACGCGGAAGGCCATATCGCCAAGCTCTACGTAGCGCTCCTTGCCGTTTTCGCTCTCAAAGACCTTGTCCGGATGCTCGGAAGCATAGTCGTTGACAAAGGCGGGGGCGTGCTCGCCAACCTTCTGGCAGGGTTTCACCCACGGCATGAGCTGCTCATACTTTATGCCGACGAGCTCACTGCCTGTATAAGTGCCCACTATACGGTACGGAACGACCTTGTCGCCGTGGCGGTAGTCTTCCATCGGCCTGTCCTTGCCCTCGGGAGACAGATAGGTGGCGAGGCACTCTTCTGCCATGATGACAGTTATTGGCGCATCGTTGTAGGGGTTGTATGTCTGTACGGCCACATATTTAAATGTCGGCCCTACGCACAATGCTGTGTTTGAAGGCAGTGTCCACGGCGTGGTTGTCCATGCGGCAAAGAATGCCTCTCCCCATTCCGTCCACTCATTCCGTGGGTTGACCACCTTGAAAAGTGCCGTCGTGGTGGTGTCTTTCACGTCGCGGTAGCACCCCGGTTGGTTGAGCTCGTGCGAGCTGAGCCCGGTGCCTGCTGCCGGAGAATATGGTTGTATGGTATATCCCTTGTAAAGCAACCCCTTGTTGTGCAGCTGCTTGAGCAGCCACCAAAGGGTCTCCATGTACTTGTTGTCGTAAGTTATGTATGGATTGTCGAGGTCAACGAAGTATCCCATCTCCTCCGTCAGGCGACGCCACTCGGCAGTAAACTTCATGACATTCTCGCGGCACTTGTGGTTATAGTCCTCTACGGAGATGTATTTGTCGGATTGCTTGTTGTCGATGTCAGCCTTGGTTATCCCAAGCTCCTTTTCAACGCCAAGCTCAACGGGCAGTCCGTGTGTGTCCCACCCGGCCTTGCGATGAACCTGGTAGCCCTTCATGGTCTTGTATCGGTTGAAGGTATCTTTGATTGAACGCGCCAAGACATGATGGATGCCCGGATGTCCGTTAGCCGAAGGCGGGCCTTCGAAAAATATGAATTGCGAACATCCTTCACGTTCATCGACGGACTTATGGAAAACGTCGTTCTCATCCCATTTCTCAAGTATATCCTTGTTTACCTGAGTCAGGTTCAAGCCTGTATGCTCGGCGAATTTCTTTGCCATTGTCTAATTTTCTTAATTGATGTGTGTGAGCCGCAAAGTTAATATATTTTTTTTAGGCAACAAAATAAAATTATCATTTTTAATATAACATATATTATGTTCCGCCGGTCGGCTTCGCCTTTTGTTTGGTTTGGCCCATCGGGCCATGTCCGCCCCCGACCGAAACACGGTCACTTACCGGCGCGCATTTGCCAGAATGCTGTGACACAGAAGACGGACACATCGATTGTGTAACACTTTATGACAACTTGAACAAAGATGCGCAACAACCACTATAACAGGCTCTTACAAAATGGCTTGTTTTGACATGCAAAACAGGTCGTATTGAGTAGTAAAACAGGCCATTTGGCAATTCGAAACGGGCCTGATGACACTGCAGCATCATTATCGTGGTAAAACGGTGACGCCCGTTGTAAATAAAAATCAATGCTTGGCATGCACGCCTGCTGGCGGGTGCCCAAAGCCGAAAAACAGACCGGGCCCCCACAAAGGCACTCTTAGAGTCATGCCATTGAGGAGGCCCGGAACCAATGTCGATGCCCTATGAGGTGGCGGCGGATCACCACCGGCACTCAGCTCACGCCGTGCGCATCTGGCGCAACAAATCCTTCTGGCGCTCGTTGAGGCCGGTCGGCAACTTCACGTTGTATGTTATTATCAAGTCACCAAACGTGCCGTCGCCCCTGTCATACCCCTTTCCACGCAACCTTACCTTGGTTCCGTTCTGGGTCTCGGGCTTCACTTTCAACTTTATCTTGGCTCCGTCTTTCAACTGTATTATTATTTCGCCGCCAAGCAAGGCTGTGTACAAGTCGATGTTCACGTTGGCGTTCATCTCGCCGGTATGCTGCCGCGTACCGCCGAAGTCGCCAAAGCCATGAGTGCGCTGGCGTCCCTTGCCGCCAAACAGCTGCTCGAAAAACGAACTGAAGCCACCTCCGCCCATTCCGCCAAAGCTGCTGAAGTCGAAGCCATCAAACGCCGAGCCGTCGCCAGAATACTGGTATGAGCCGCCGCCGGCTGCGTTGTACGCATCGGCGTTGCGCCATTGCTCGCCATACTGGTCGTATTTCTTCCGCTTTTCAGGGTCGCCTATCACGTCGTAAGCTTCGTTGAGGGCCTGAAATTTAGCCTTAGCCTTAGGGTCATCCGGATGCAAGTCGGGATGAAACTGCTTGGCGCGCTTGAGGTATGCGCGCTTAACATCCTTCTGTGGGATATTCCGGTCAACGCCGAGAATCTTGTAGTAATCTATAAATGCCATAATTTTTTCCTCCTTGTTTTCATATGCCATAGTTGCAAAAACTATGCCCGGCAACGCAAGGCAGACAACTTTTTCAGTCAAATATTATGACTTAACGAACAAAAACGCAGCAACCAGAAAAACAAGAAGTGCTGTTCGACACATCATAAAAGAAATGTTTCGAGAAGCAAAACAAAGTTTCGCCCCCCGAAACACAATGAAACACGTTGAACAATCTATCTTATAGTATTTGCTTGTAAAGCCCGATGATGTCTTCTTTAGTCACTTCGCGCGGGTTGCCCGGCGTGCAGACATCGGCAATAGCCTGCTCTGCCAGGGCAGGGATGTCCTGCTCCGTTATGCCAAGTTCGGTGAGATGCTGAGGTATGCCCACCAGTTTCGACAGGTCTTCAATGGCCTTGCAGGCTGCATCGACGGCGGCGTCGACGTCCATTCCGTCCTTGTAGACACCGCAAGCCTTTGCAATCTCCACATACTTCTCCTTTGCGGCAGGGGCGTTAAACCTCATCACCACCGGCAACAGCATTGCGCATGCCACACCGTGGGGCACATCGTGAAGCGCACTCAACGGATGGGCCATACCGTGGTCTACGCCAAGGCCCACGTTAGAGAAGGCCATGCCTGCAATATACTGGGCAACGGCCATTCCATTGCGTCCCTCGGGGTTTTGTGGCTCGTTGACTGCTATAGGCAGGTATTTGTATATCATCTCTATCGCCTTTATCTCAAACATGTCGCTCATCTCCCACGCGGCCTTTGTGATGTAGCCCTCAATGGCATGAGTCATGGCGTCCATTCCGGTGGCTGCGGTAAGAGACTTGGGCAGCGAGTACATCAGTTCGGCATCGACAATGGCCACTGCGGGTATGTCGTTAGGATCGACGCACACCATCTTTTTGTGGTTGGCCTCGTCGATGATGACATAGTTGATGGTTGTCTCAGCCGCTGTTCCGGCGGTTGTGGGCAGCGCTATGATAGGCAGGCTCTTCTTCTTAGTGTCGGCAACTCCCTCGAGCGACACGATGTCGGAAAACTCGGGGTTGTTGCATACTATTCCAATGCCTTTGGCTGTATCCATGGCCGAGCCGCCACCAATGGCCACAATGAAGTCGGCACCAGCATTCTTGCAAGCGTCAATGCCGTTCTTGACGTTGGTAACCGTAGGATTTGGCTTCACATCATCAAAGATTTCGTAAGGAATCGAGTTGGCGTCAAGCTCATCAAGGACCATCTTGGCCACTCCAAATTTCATGAGCCCCTTGTCTGTTACAACCAATGCCTTTGTGAAACCAAGACGCTTAACCACACCGGCAAGCTCCTTGCGTGCACCCGGGCCGAAGTAGGACACTTCGTTCAAAATAAACCGATTTACCATGATTTTATATCCTGTTAGTTAAAAACACGTGCAAAGGTAAACATAAAAACAGAGAAACCAACATATAATACGTGTAAAATCGACCCTTCTAACCGACTAAACAGCTAAAAGGGCCGATTTATATTGAACAGCGGAAGCAACTGCCATGTCTACTTGGCAAATTGCTCTTGTACCGCCATTACATGCCTAACTCATCAATAGTTCTCTGCACGCACCTGGAAATAGCTCTGCGGGTGGCTGCACACAGGGCATATCTCGGGAGCCTGCTTGCCTACCACGATATGGCCGCAATTTGCGCACTGCCATACTGCATCGCCGTCCTTAGAGAACACTTTCTTGTCGCGCAGGTTCTTCAACAGCTTGCGATAGCGCTCCTCGTGCTCCTTCTCTATGGCTGCAACGCCTTCAAACTTCTCTGCAATCTCTATGAATCCCTCTTCGCGGGCTTCCTTTGCCATGCGTGAATACATGTCAGTCCACTCATAGTTCTCGCCGTTTGCTGCATCCTCAAGGTTGGCTTCTGTACCAGCTATTGAACCGCCGTGCAGGTACTTGTACCACAACTTGGCATGCTCCTTTTCGTTGTTGGCTGTCTCTTCGAAGATGGCTGCCATCTGAACAAACCCGTCTTTCTTAGCCTTCGACGCGAAATAGGTGTACTTGTTGCGCGCCATCGACTCACCGGCAAATGCTTCCATCAGGTTCTTCTCGGTCTTTGTGCCTTTGAGTTCCTTCACAACTTCCTTGAACTTGCTTGCCGGGGCCTTGCATACCGGGCACTGCTCAGGGGCCTCATCGCCTTCGTGGATGTAGCCACACACTGTACATACAAACTTCTTTCTCATAACGCATTTGATTGTTTAATGATTAATACTTTGGTTTATTTACTATTCAGACTTTGCACATTCTGCACACAAGCCCTTATAATACAACTGAACTTCGCTTACAACATTGCCATCGAGGCTTTCGCCTGAAGGCAACTGGGGCACCGCCATGTGCTCCATGTCTGATATCTTACCGCATTGCTTGCAATAAAAGTGCGCATGGGGAACTATGACCCCATCGTAGCATACACGATGATCGTCAATGGTTATCATCTGGGCGGCCCTTTTTTCAGAAAACAAGCGCAGTGTATTGTATACCGTTGTCTTGCTCAACGTAGGGCACTTCTTGCTCAAGTCATGGTACACTTCTTCCACTGTAGGATGTGTATGGTGGCTGAGCAAGTAGTCCATTATCAGCAATCGCTGGACCGACGGCCTGAGGCCACAGTCTTCAAGCCTCTTATATGCTTCTTTATCTTTCGCAACCATCATTGTTTTCCTTATGTTGACACAAAGGTATATCATTTATTTTACATGGCAAAACAAAATTGGATAAATTACAATTTAATCTTGTAATTTATCCAATTTTAAAGCTACTACAGGGTGTCGGGCCTGTTTTTATACTATAGTAAGACTTGAAAAACGGCTTAAGCCGTAAGTCGGCCTAAAGCAAATCAGTTGGTCTTGTAAACCTGCTTGACCTTCTTCAGTCCGTCGGTTGTGGCAACCAATGTCACTTTACCGGCCTCTCTTGTCGACCGCAATATCACTGTTGCAGTGCCTTTGTACAAACGGCGCTTGTTTCCTACAGTCAGTTCTTCGCTGTTCATGTCGCCGTTTATAACGCCAACGATTTCAGCCGGGCCTTCAACAGTAAACGTTATGTCGTTCTGTGCCCCCTGAACACGGCGGCCTTTCTTGTCGACCGCACATATCCTGACATGCTGCAAATCCTGTCCGTCGGCCTTCCATGCCTCATTGTCGGGCGTTGCCTGAAGGGCAACGGCATCCGTGGTGGTCTCTATCTTATGGCGTGCCACAACCTTTCCGCCCTTCTTTGCCACAGCCTCAATGTAACCGGGCTCATACTTAACGTTGTCCCATTTAATCTTGTTGCGGCCCTTCGGATTGGTTGTATTCTTCTTTACGCCTATGCTTTTGCCATTTACCAACAGTTCCACTTCGTCTGCGTTGGTGTATGTATACAACGACAATGAGCTGCCGGGCTTGCGGTTCCAGTGGTCAGACATGCGCTGCGACCCAACCTTTACGTCGTTCCAAACAGTGTTGTCGTCACCATCTATTATGCCGATATGAACCACAGGGTCGTCTGGTTTGAACATGCTCCAAAGCAAATAGGCAATGGGCTTTGGCTCCAGCGATACGTCGAATGCCCCCTGCACCCAACCTTTTGCCGGCCAACCATTGGACTCTCCCAAGTAGTCTATCATGCCCCAATAAGCCAGTCCGACCACTTTGTCAAGGTCCATCTCAAAGAAGTTCGGGCCCATCATTGCCGTATTGGCCTCGCTCTGATAGAAAATCATGTTGGGGAACCGGCGGCTGTCGCCCGGGAAATACATGTATCTGTAATTATACGAAGCAATGTCTGTCTCCAAGGCGAGCGGAGCCGGCAGCGAGTCGGTCTTCAAGTTGCGACCCCGCGGATGCATGGCAACAGTCACGGGACGCGTATTGTCATACCTATGGAGCAACTCGCGCTGCAGCCTGTAGGGCGTAACCCCCCAGTCGGCAAACGGCAACGACCAGTACTGCTGAAGCTCATTGCCAAGGCTCCACATCACGACAGACGGATGGTTGCGGTCACGGCGCACGAACTCGGGCACGTCGTGCTGCCACAAGTTAAGCCATTCTGTACGCCCGCCGGCATATTGCGTGAGCCATTTGTCATACAGTTCGTCGACCACGAGCATGCCATACTTGTCGCAAAGGTCAAGGAACGACTTGCTGTATGGGTTGTGCGACGTACGGATATGGTTGAAGCCAAACTGCTTAAGCAGCTGTATGCGCTTCTCCATGGCACGCGGATAGGCCGCGGCACCGAGCGCGCCGAGAGTGTGGTGGTTGGCGTTGCCCTTGAAAAGCACCTTCTTGCCATTGAGCTTGAAGCCAAACTCCGGTGAATACTCAAACCAACGAACCCCGAAATTCTCGCATACTTGGTCGGCGATGGTACCATCCGGCCTTAAAATAGAGACTATGGCCTTATACAAGTGAGGCGTCTCGCAGCTCCAAAGCCTTGGTGAATTGATGGTGACGCTGTCAACGATGTACTCATTCACCTTCTGCCCGCGGTTGTAAGGAATGTCATTTGTCACATCGGATACGGTGTTGCCGTCGCCGTCGACAATCTTTGTGTTCACCTTAAAGTCCTTCACGCGGAGGTAGCAAGCCATCTCGGCCTGCACCATCACCGTGGCCTGGGCCTCGCTCACATTAGGTGTAGTAATATAAAGAGGGTGCCTCGTGAAGTGCTGCTGCGGGTCGGTGACAATCAGGTTCACATCGCGGAACAGTCCGCCGCCCGTGTACCAACGTGAATTTTCCGGGTTTTGCGTGTTCGCCTTCACTGCGACAACGTTGGGCTGGCCAAACTTCAACAACTTGGAAACATCGATGTCAAAGCCGAGGTAACCATATTCCGTTCCGCCAACCCGCTCGCCGTTAAGATAAACGTCGCCCACGAGCATTATCCCTTCGAAGTCGAGCAGTATGCGCTTTCCCTTCCACGCCTCATCGGGAGTGAACGTCTTGCGGTACCATCCTATGCCCATCTCCTTGAAGCCACGCGAACTTAGCCTGCTCTTTACATTGCTGGCAATGTCGCTGTTGTCGGCTTTCTCACCCTTTGCGGGTGCAACCCACGGCTGACTGATCTGGAAGTCGTGCGGCACAACGACGCTTTGCCATCCGCCATCATCGAATGACACGCTCTGTGCATCCGCAACATCACCGGCATGGAAGCGCCAATCAAAGTTGAAATTCTGGACAATGCGTGAATTGTCCGCTGCGGCCAACGGCATGATAGCCATCAAAGCCCAAAGAACAAATGTTATTCTCTTCATATTAATTAATAGAAATGTTGCCAAAGCAAGCTCTCTGCCTCACTGCAGAGACTTAGGAACCAAGGCCATGCCAAGGCATGTGAAAACGTCCCTAAAACAATGTTTCGGCAAAGATAACAATAAAATGTCAAACAGAAGATTAACAAACGGAATATTTGCAAGCAAACGTTTACATCAGCTCCGATTCCTCATTATTATATATATAATCACCGGTGAGCCGATGATTGGGGTAACGGCGTTGAGCGGTATGATGCCCCCGCCACCGGGAATCACGCAAAACAAGTTGCACGCCAAGGCCACCACCGCCCCCATCAAGACGGTAGAGGGCAACAGTATGCGGTGGTCTGACACAGGTATAAGCAGGCGGGCGATGTGCGGAACCGCCAGGCCTATGAACGAAACGGGCCCGCAACAAGCCGTAACTACAGCCGTGAGCAAACCTGTGATGACCAAAAGCCAATTGCGCACTCGCACGACACTAACGCCAAGGTTCCTTGCATAGCCTTCGCCCAGGAGCAATAGATTGAGCGGTTTGATAAGCAGAACCGCACCAACCATGCCGGCAATGATTATCGTTGCGAACGCCGGCAGCTGGCGCATCGACACTCCGCTGAAGTCGCCCATGCCCCAGACGACATACGACTTAACCCCCTCTTCTGTCGCGAAAAAGTTGAGCAGTGAAGTGACCGACGAGGCAAGGTAGCCCACCATAATGCCTATTATAAGCAGCATGACATTGTTGCGCACCACGATAGAGAACAGAAACACTATGGCCATCACGGCCATTGCACCGGCAAATGCAGCCATGACCACGGCAACAAAGCCTGTGGTGGAATAAGAACCCACCGTGACTGTGCCGCCGAAGAGCAGCAGCGCCAACGCCACCCCCACCCCGGCACCGCTGCTGATGCCGAAGATGGACGGGTCGGCCAACGGATTGCGGAACGCCGTCTGAAGCATCAAGCCGCTAACGGCCAGTGCCCCGCCGGACAACATGGCCGTAATAGCCTGTGGCAACCTCGACTCGAGCACTATGAACGCCCAGCTCGGCTTGGCGGCAGGATGGCCGAGCAACACCGAGACGACCTCGCCTGCCGGTATGTCTACCGCCCCGTAAACCAAGTTCAACACGAATAGCAGAGCCGCCAGCGGCAGCATCCACAAACAGCGAGCCACACCCTTGACCATAATGCGCGCTTTATGAAGTTCACTCCGCCACGGGATGGAAATAACGCAGGCCATGCAGGCCCGTCATCTCCGGGTGGAACATCTGAATGAAATCTGCCATGAGGAAATCCGGCCGGAAAGGCGTCTCCTCGTAAAACGGTGTCTCATCGACGTTGCAGCCAAAGCATTTGTGGGTGCCCACAGCCTTAAGCTGACCGTAACCATGAAACTCCGACTTCAGGGATGCATAGGTTGCCGGACGGTTTCCGCTGTACCTGAAGGCCCACACATCAGCCTCTCCGGCCTTCTCGAGCACGGTCTCAAAAGGCAAAGCCAGACTGCCGGCATCGGCATTTTGGCCAAACGGATAGACGCCGCCTGCGTCTGCAATCATGCCACCGAGGGTGCTGCGCCCACCCGGCACATACCACACCGAACCGGTCTTTTTGTCCATCAGCACCGTCGGGTGGGTTTGCGCCGATGCAGCCAGGGCCTTCAACGCACCGTAGCTGCTGTCGACCACGGCAAATAGCGAGTCGGCAGAAGCCTCCCGCCCCATCAGCATGCCGAAAAACCTCATCCACTCTGCCCGCCCCAAGGCTGTTGGCTCCATATACTCGGCGCATTCGATGACGGGAACGCCGGTCTCCTCAAGGCGACCATAGCCGCCGGAGTTCTCAAACGGCGACACCAGCACGGCATCGGGGGCGGCGTCCATTATCCGCTCCACAGCCGGACTCATCGAGCTGCCGACGTCGGCCACCTTGCCTTCGCGGCACAGACGCCGCAGCATCGGATTGCGAACATACTGCACGTCGGCCAGGCCTACGATGGTCTCCGTACGGCCCAAGTCCATGACCAGGCCGGCGTGGACAACCGAAAACGGTATCACCCGTTGCAGGGGAACACGCACCACCGTGCCTTCGGGCACATTGCCGGGCACACTGCCGCCCCGAGGCACAAGGACATACTTATGCAACACCTTTCCCTTGTGCCACGGGTCGGATATGCTTACCTCCGTATAGCCATCGTGCCTGACAGCATGCAACAGTCTGGCATACTTGAAATCGACAGTGTCGCCAGTTGCTTGTGACGACGGTTTGGTACCGCCGCCACAAGCAGCAAAGCCTACAAGGCACATCAGTGCCGCAAAAAGTTGTAATATTCTCATTTATTTTACAAATACCTTACGTACGGTGCCATCAGACATCTTCACTATGTTTACACCCGGCACCGGCGACGACACTCGCTGCCCGCCCATGGTGTAGCGCTCAGTCTCGACGGCATTCGACGGCCGGCTTACAGCCTTGTCGGCGACAGACGACGTCTCATCGGGTGTGCCGCCTAAATTATCCATGCAGAAATAACCCGGGGTGGTCATTCCATATTCATTGTTATGCGAGCTGCTTACAGCAAAGCCAAGCGAAGTGACCTTGCCCAGCGAGGTCAGGTCTACCCACTGCCAGTAGTCCAAGTAGCCGCGGGCGGCTTCCGACTCGGCACGGTAGTCGGCAAGATAAACCTCTACCTCGGCCGTGCTGCCGTCAGCATGATAGCCCGTTATGGTGAGCTTGCACCAGTCGCCGGCCTCAAACTTACCGGTCATGCCGTCGCCTTCAAGGTAAGCCTTGACGTTGTTGGCAGTGTTGGTCACATAAAATCCGCTCAGCACCTCGCCTTCGGGGCGGTTCAAAACCTCTACGACCTCGCCGTAGGGATATGCCACCGCATAGTTGTCCGAGCCGTCATAGCCGTGGCCTACGGCACTGTTATACTGGTCGTCGTAACCATTGAACACAACCGATGTCTTGTTGGAAACGGCAAAGCCCGACCAGGAGCTCCATGTCACATTATAAGTGTTGTTGAACCGGAAAGAACCGCTTACTACGCTGTTGGCATAAGCCACCGACCCGTAACCGCCGTCGGTCTTTACGCCCGTAGTGTCTGAGCCGTTCCAATATCCGTCTGTTCCGAGGGCCATTTCCTCGAATGTGGCAGCCTGAAGCGGCGAAGCCATTATGGCGTCGAGCGATGCCTGCAGGTGCAGGTCTTCTGCCCCGGTCACCTCAGTAGACGTTTCGCCAGTCCATCCACACACTTGGTTGATCCCGGTGTAAACGCGGACGAAATCAACGAAATCTATGCTCACCGGATTGCGCCCGGCGTCTACTGCCCAGTCGATGTCAAAGCTGCAGCCTGCAGAATCGGTGTTGGCCACATTGTCTACATATCCGTAGCGCAAGGCATCGCGCACCCAAAACTCCGACGCACCCGAAGCACGGTTGTAAGCGTTGTCGGGAAGCAGTGTGCCACTGAACACGAGAGGGCTTTCAAGCCACAGAGGGAAGTATTCCTGCCGGTGGAACGCGTTCCTGTCAACGGTGCCGCTGTTGCCCTGGTTGTCTGTCCATGGCACGTTGTTCATGGCATCGAGCGAATAGGTTATCTCATATCCGTACACCACCTTGCCCACACTGTCGACGTCGGCACTGCCCGCCAGCTCATACCACTCGTCGTCGGGCAACCCGTTGTGGTTGGCATCCTTAGACACCATCACTATGCCCGGCTCGGCTCCGCTGCCAATGGCATTGCCGCTGATGTAAATGTCTCTCTGCCCGCTTACGTTGGCAATGCTGTGGTCGAAGTGAAACGTGACATAGCCTCCGTAAGCCCCAAGGCATATCATGCCGCGCTTGTTGCCCGCAATGGCCTCGGTACACTTTGCAACCATTGCCGCTGCGTCGTCGCCTTCTTCATACTTCGGCATAGTGTTTACAAACTGTCCGGGTGCAGGCACATACTCGTCAACAGCCTTGATGTACTTGCTGTGCTCTGTTACGGCATCCATGCGCTGTCCGTAAGACACGGAAGCCGCTGCCACAACCATAGATAATAATAGTAATTTTTTCTCCATATACTGTTTATATTACACCATATACTAAAATGATTAAAAATAAGCCAAGCGGTAGCATAACCGATGAAATTGGTTTACATGGCGCCAACCGGGCCGCCCCTGCAACCTGCCGGGATTGCCAAAAGCGCCGTACGGCATTGAGACAAGGGCCGTTTGGCCGTATGAAACGGCCTGTTTCAGGCTGCGAAACAGCCCATATTGCAACTCGCTGTCCGCCAGCACATTGCATGGCCAGGCCTAGACTGCAATAAATATTGACAATGGCCGCAGGCCGGCCGCGCTGGTTTTCAATTATATACAAATGCAGCATGACCGGGTATGTCGCCTGTCCACACACGCCACTCAAACGTGCCGTCGGCACGGAAGTGATAGAGCTGTCCGCTCGACAGGTAGTCTTTTGCATCCATTACATAGAAGTCGCGGTCTTCGGGGTTGACGATTATGCCATAAGGCAGGGTTATATCCGAAAACTCAGGGGCCGAAGTGAGCGACGAAGCCAGCGGCTCGGCCCTGGCCACATCGACTATGCCATGCCCTATCTTGTTGCTCGAGGTCTCATAGCTCCACTCTACACCGATATAGTAAAGCGAGTCGCCGACGATGCAAAGGTCTGACACTGGTATGTCGAGCGTGTCGACAGAGGCCGACGTCCCAGCGGCATCGAGCGTCAGACGGAACAGGCGCGACGGCTCTGTCCAGTAGTCGCCACGCGACGTTGCCCACAAACGCCCGTGCCTGTCGGCCCTGAGGCGGTGCAAGTTGGGCGCAACCTCAATCTTGCCCTCCTCAGTGAACGAAGCCAAGTCGACCACGCTGACCGTCTTCTCGCGGTGGTCGAGCAGGTAACCGCCACTGTTGGCCACATAGAGCTTGCCTCCGAGCACGGCCATCTCCTCGGGCTGGTAGCCCACGGTGACCGAATCGACCTTTTTGTAGCTTGCCGTGTCAACCTTGTAAACCCGCCCGAGGTGCTCGGTTCCGCCCACCTCGACAGGGCCCACATACGAACTGACATAGGCGAAAGCCCCGTCGAAGGTGACATAGCGGCAATTCGGTATGTCTATTTTCGCCACCTTGCGGCAAGAGTCGGCCGTGGCCACCACCACCATGTTTGAGCAATTGATGACCATCCACACCCTGTTGCCGTTCACCTTGATGTCATTGCCTACGTCACCCAGCTCCTTGACCTCGGTGGGATTGCGCTCCGGGTATATGTTTCGATGGTAAACCACATTCGACCCGTTGCCCGACAAGTCGAGATAGTCAACCGATGCCTTGTTCGTTCCCATGTTTCCCTCGCAAAGCACATACATGCCCACGATGCTGCCACCCACAGAGCTGCCCCCGGTGTCTTGTGTGTCGGAGGGGATGACGAGCTCGTCTTCGCGGCATGCAGCCACCGCCAGAGCGGCCATAAGAATGAATATTGCCTTCTTCATCACAGATTTATATGCTTTATTCCACATTAGATAGTTATTTCAACCGACGCCGCATAATTGCGCTTTGGCATCGGATAGTTGAGTATCACGTCATAATCCTGGCTGAACAGGTTGTTTACCTCTACAGCAAACCTTGCCTCCACCTTGCCGATACGCACACTGTAAGTCAGCCCCAAGTCGCTTGTATACCATGGCTGGACATGGTTTACGGGTATGTTTTCCTGCTGGCTGTAACGCTCGCCAACGTAAATGAAACTGTAATTAAAGTCGAACCCCTTGTAGCTCAAGGCTATTATGGCCGACCCGCTGTGCCTTGGTATATATGGAATCTGGTCTTCGTAATATGACAGCGATGGCGAAGTGACGTCGCGCGCTTGCTGGAATGTGTACTGCAAACGGGCAGACAGGCCCAGATGGCGCGCCGGCCGGATGTCGGCCTGAGCCTGCACGTCGACTCCCGCTATATGAACCCGCCCGAGGTTTAGCATGGTCCACCGGAACTGCTGGCCCTTGGGATAGGCCACTACCTTGTCGTGGACGGTGTTGTAATAGCCGTCGGCCTGCAAACTGAGGCGGCCAAGCCACGATGGCCCCGAGTCTGTTGAGAGCACAAAGCCAAGGTTGTACTGTATGGCCGTCTCGGGCTTGAGCGACGCGTTGCCCACTTCGGTATAGTAGAGTTCGTTGAACGTGGGCATGCGGAAACTTTTCTTTGCAAACGCCCGCAATGCGAACGCAGGCGAAGAAAAGGGGTAAACGCTTACGAACGCAGCCGGGGTGACCATGCTCACAGCCGAACGCCCGGCCTGGTTTGTGGCGTTGTCTTTCACAAACGTGCCCAGCAGGCTGCCCTGCACCTTCACCACCTTGCCGTCGTAGGCCGTTGCCACAGATACGTAATGTGAGTATCGGCGGGGGAAAACAAAGTTGCGCAGGTCGGAATTGAGCTTGTTCCACTTGAAATCATAGCTCACCGAAGCGCTCCAACCCTTCAGTATCTCATACACATTGGCCAGCGACACATACACCTCCTGCTGCTTGTAATAGTTGTCTATGAGCATGGTCGTAGTGTCGTTGTTGACATAGTGCGTATCATAATAAGCGTATTTTGCCGTCAGGCGCGAACTGAACCGCTCAGAGAATTCCTTCCGCAGGCTTCCCTGAAAGAAGGTGTTGTGGTCCCACTGGCGCTCCCCGCGCCGCCATACGTTGTTTACAATGGCGCCGGGTATGCCTCTTTCCGAGTTGTATGTGTAGGCCTTGAACATCCAGTTGCCGCCATTCATAATCCCATACAGGTTGGCCTCGGCCCTGATGGCCCACATGTCGCCGTTCTGGCGCACGGCAGTGGTGTCGTAGGCCGTTGTCCCGTCGGTGTTGCTGCGCCTGTAACGGAACTTGTATTTGCCCGTCGCCGTCAGTGCCCCGACGCTCACCGACGAGCTGACGGCACTCGACAGGCGCTGCTCGTAGAGCGACGAGAAGCTCCACACTTCGCCACTCGACCCGTACTTTACCTTCGTCTTGAGGTTGTAGGGCTTGCCGGCGGCAAAGCTCGGGGCCTTTGTGCGTATGTACACCGAGCCAGCATTGCCGAAGTCGCTGGCCGGTTGGAAGATGGCACTCTTCTGCCCGTTGTACAGCGCAATCTCCTCGACGTTGTCCAAAGAGAACTGTCCGAGGTCTACCTGGCCGTTCTGCGCATTGCCCAACTCCACCCCGTCGTAATACACCCCGAGGTGACTGCTGCCCATGCTCCTCACGTTTATGGTCTTTATTCCGCCCACCCCGCCATAGTCTTTAATCTGTATGCCGGAGAAATATCTCATGGCATCGGCAACCGAATAGCTGCCAAGCCGCTCCAGCTGCTCTCCGTTGAGACGCTGGGCGGGTATGACATCGCGCCCGGAAGGCTTTGACACGACCACCACTTCACGCACATGCTGGACGCTGTCGAGCCTCCCGTGTGCGTGTTCCTGCGAATAGCAGCAAGATATGGCGGCACTCATAAATGCCAACACGTATATTCTCATCCCAACAAAAGGAAATAATTGATTCTCTTCACAAGCCTTTTCCGCGAGGCATTGATGAAGAACAACTCCGCAATGGCAGGTCTTCTGACTTAATGTCCGGACACAAACGTCTTCCCGATTGGCTTAGATGCAGTCAGTGACATTGTTGTTTGTGACCAATAAGGACAAATCACAGCAGCGGGACTGTCGGGGATTCTCACCCTGTTCCCATTTTAATCACAGTCTATAGTGAACCTATTGCGGTGGCAAAGTTAAGCATTTTATTCCACATAATGAAATGATATGGGCAAAACATTAGCCGCGACAGCATATTTGAACGTACAAAGGAGCCGCCCTGCCGGCATGGCAGGGCGGCTCAGGACGGGCCGCCATGGCAGCCACCCACTATTTCATCTCTGCCAGAATCCTCACTATGCGCTCGGCCGTCCTGCCGTCCCAACGGTCTGGCAGTGAGCATTTCTTCCACTTGCCGGCCACCATTTCGCCGACGGCCTGGCCCAGCCTGACGGCATCTTCGCCCACAAGCACGTTTGAACCCTGGCTCACCGTCTCGATGTGCTCGGTGTAACTGTTGAGCGTTGCGCACGGTATGTTGTTGAAAGTTGCCTCTTCCGCCACATTGCCCGAGTCGGTTACGATGCCCATGGCATGGGCCGAGAGATAGCCGAACTCAAGGTATGGCAACGGCTCGATGGCAAAGAAAGACCCTGACGGCAGCCCAAACCCGGCCACAACATCATACGCCGGCTTGCGCAGAGGTGCAACAACGGGCACATCTCCGGCCGCATCGACCATGGCAACGAGCATGCGTTTCAACTTGCCTTCATCGGAAAGCAATGCCTTGCGGTTCAGCGTGAACAGCAAATACCGGCTTTCGGATATGCCCAGGCTGTCTATGACAGCTGGCCGGCGCAAGCGTGAATGGTTGAAGCGGAGCGTGTCCATGAGTATGTTTCCCACCATGTAAATCTGCGACATGGCGACTCCCTCGCGCGTTACTATGCTGCTCGAGCCGGCCCCGGCGGTAAAGAGGTAGTCGCTCAGGCCATCGATGACAAGCCTGTTGATTTCTTTTGGCATGTTGATGTCAAACGAACGCGTGCCTGCCACGAGGTGGGCAAGCCTGACGCCACACTTCTTTGTAACAATGGCAACGGCCATGGTAGAGGCCAAATCGTCGACCACTATCACCACATCGGTCTTGTTGGCGGCAAGATACCGCTCAAACTCGGCCATTACCCGGCCCGTGAGCTCGTTGAGGCTGTCGCAATCCACTCCGAGATACACATCGGGCTGCGATATTTGAAGGTCGGCGAACAACGTCTGCTCGAGCGTGGGGTCATCGCTGCGGCCTGTGTACACGAGCTTGAAACTGATGTCAAGGCCATTCTGCCTGGCGTTGTTTATTGCCCACATGATGGGTGCCACCTTTATGAAATTAGGGCGGGCACCTGCTACGATACAAATGTTTTGCATATCTTGTAAGTTAAATTTACACACTGTTTCGGTTTACAAAAGTAATAATAATATCGCAATGTGGTGACCTTTAAGGGCAGAAAATCGCCTTGGGGGATAATTTAACGAAAACAACGGAGACAGACTTCACAGCCTGTCTCCATATCATTAAAACTAAACAAATACTTTATGAATCTCAAAGTCGGGAGATCAGAGTTTATCTTTTATGCTTTCTATCCATGCGTCAATGCGCTCGTCGGTCTTGTCTTCTTCGTTGACGTCGTCGAGGGCAAGGCCCACAAACTCGCCGTCGACCACCGCCTCGCTGTCTGAAAAATTGTAGCCGGCGGTGGGCACCCGCCCGATGAAGGCGGCACCGCTGCCCTTCAGGCCATTATACAACTCGCCCATGGCACTAACGAATGTATCGCCATACGACTCGCAATCGCCGCAACCAAATATTGCGATGGTCTTGCCCGAGAGGTTGGCGCCCTGAAGCAATTTCAGACCATCGTACCAATCGTCCTGGAGTTCGCCCGCACCCCATGTCGACGTGCCTATTATCAGGTTGTCGTATGAATCGACCACGCCCGCATCCAGCGTCTGCACGTCGATGGCCTCTACCTTGAGCTTGCTTGCTATCTTCTCTGCGATAGACTGGCACGTGCCGGTAGACGAGCCGTAAATAACAATTGTCTTATTCATCTCTATTCTGTCTATTGGTTAATGTTCCTTTTTACGGTTGCAAAGTTAGGGCAAAACGCTCACATCCACAATACCCAATAGTTGGTGTTTTGCAGGAAGGCAAAACACAGTGTATAATACAATTGGATTAACAACAAATAGAACAGGAACAGCGCGGAGGCTTTGCTTATACCCAAAACCAACGACCTGTAGACTCCAGACACCGATACAAACGCCCCCGACACCACGCCGTAGACCACCGAGACAAGTATTGTGCCGAAGCAAACCAACGGAACCAGGGCCGAAGAGAACGGAGAAGGGAAGAGCCGCCCGGTGGCGCTCAGGAGCACGGCATGGGGTATCAACGACAGCAAAGCGACGACACCCAGATAGACCACGGCCGTGCACAGGGCCGTGACGACGGCTATGCGCTCGCGGTAACGGATGGCACGGCCCGGCGCCAACAGCCGTCCGATGCCGCTGCCGCGGCAAGTACCGTAAGCCATCGACAGCAGCAAGAGCCACGCCAGGAGCGGCGAGGCCAGGAATTCGGCATAATGCCCCATCAGCCACCTTATCCCTTCGCCGCTGAATGCGCTGCGCACGCCGCTCTCTGGCAGCAGCACGCTGACAATCCACGAGACCAGGCAGAGCAGCATCTCGGCCACGAACAGGGCCAAGGCCGCGTATGGCAACACCTTAGTCTTCATCGGGGTGCAGGTTGTCGATGTCGATAATGCCCAGTTCGATGGCCCTGACCACCAGGCGCGTGGCATTGACATTGGCACCGCCGTTGCCGTTGGGAAAGAGCCGTTGCACCAAGTCGTTCTGGCGTTTTTCCAAGCTCTTCACCCCAAAAGGCATGCGCCTAAGGCCCGCTATCTGCTCCTTGGTGTAGCCCAAAGCCAAATGTCGCAGGAAGCGCTCGTCGTACTCGTCAATCTCGCAGTCTACCACGGCTTCCTGCTTTGCCACCTGCTTGCTGACCGTCTCCTTGAAACGCTCAACTATCCGCTGCAATATTGGCTCGTTGAACACCAGCCGCTTGCCCTCCATGACGCTGCGCACATCAGACCGTGTGAGCAGTTCACCGCTCTTGAGTATGATGCCGTCGGCCCCTGCGTCGAGCACGTCGACCCACAGTTTCTCGTTGAGTATCTCGCCTGTAAATATGAGTATCTTCACGTTGCGGTACAGTTCTTTCGTGCGGCGGCATATCTCCACACCTATGGTGGTAGAGCCGTTGAGCCCCAAGTCGAGCAACACCAAGTCGGGCTGCTGCCTTTTCACCAACTGCCAGTAGCCGGGTTCGCTGTCGGCCGTGCCTATGACGTCGGCCTCGGGTATGTCGGTACGCAGTATTCCCTCGGTGCCCTTGAGCTCCAACGGCACGTCTTCTACTATTATAACACTAAATCTGTCCATCTTCGCATTTATATTACTTGTTGATAATTGTGCGCCGGCTATGCCACCAAAGGCCTCGGAACCCGGCATTTATGTAAAAATTATTCGCCACATCTACCTCGATGCCTATCGGTCTGGGCCACAGCCATTTGCCAAACGGGGCATCCTGCATTGCAAAATCGCCCGTATTAGGGCGCCATACGGCCCGTCCTGGCGGGCCAAACGGCCCTTCCCGCCCACCGGCCATTGCCGGTACTGCCAATGCAACCTGCTGTGTAGCCTATTTTCAACCGCGCCACCTGCAGCATGGCGGCACAAAAGTGCAGCAGCGCCAGCGCCTGCTTGGCTCAACGCCTTGGCAGGGTGATTTCGATGGCGACCCCACACTCTGCAGGGAAGGCCGCCATGCCGCATCGCCTGCGGCCTGTGGCCTCTGAATGCTCCCTCACTATCTGCCGGCACACCAGGTATGGGATGTTGTCTACCGAAGGTGTGAACATGGCCCCAACCTTGCCGGGCTCGACGCCGGATATGCTGACTACGAACACCACGTAGTGGCCGTCGGCAGCATCTTCGCCGACTCTGACACCAGCAAAGCCTTGCTGGCGGCGCAGTATCTCGAACATATACTCGAGCGCCCCGGCGTCGCCGAGCACGCATACATCGGCAACCGACGGGCCGAGCAGTTGCCTCACGCTCACCGACCCGATGGACAGGCCGGTGTGGGCCAGCTGCCGCATGGCCTGCAGGCTGAGCGTAGAGTATATCTCGCGATAGTAGGCCACGAGCTCGCGCATCACTTCAAGGTTGGCATCGCGACCGGCCACCAGCGCGCTTATGCGGCTCGGGTAATACATGGTCTCATGTTTCAGCGTCGAGAGGCAATTGTCAAGCACCGAGTTGGCCACGTAAACATTGTCTGCCTCGTATTCAATGCGGTGCAGCTCGTCGTCGGCCAGTTCTATGTCGGCGCGCCACTTCTCACCCGTCTCGATAGACTTTGTCAAGGCATCCTGTATCTTGCTGACAATGGCTTGGAGGCTGTCGGGATACGACTCCCTGACGAGCGACTCCATACGGCTTAGCTTCTCGGCCGTGTCAGAGTCGCCGAGCAGTATTTCATTTATCGACTTTATGCGCTCTACGCAGAAGCGGTAGTAAAGCCTATGCCTGTAGTACATGAAGTAATAGGCCGGCAATATCATCGCAAGCAATATTGACAGCAGTATTACGGCAATAGTCTTGTTGACCTTCGACTGCGACATTATGCGGCAGTAATCGGCAAGCGTGCTGTCGGCAGACATTTCCTTGAAGAGCTGAGTGTAAGACCGGTTGTTGAAATGGTATGCCTCCCAGTCGTGCAACGCCAGCGAAGCCACTGCACTCTCGTTGCGTATGTCGAGTATAATGTTGTAATTGGTGGGCACGCTGTCACGGTACCAGCATATCTCTGCCGGCAGCCCATGGGTTGCCCCGACCAGTTGCATCCACAGACTGCCGCCGGGCCTTACCTGGCTGTAGTGCCGGTTGATGTGGCTTATGCAAGAGTCTGCGTAGCCAAGGGCCATTGCGTAGTCGCCCCTGATGTTTGAAAAGTATGCGCTGTCGGCAAATGCGGCAGCCACAGACAACTCTGACCCCGCCCTCGAACCGGGCCTACCGGCGTGGTGGCCGATAGCCCAGACACCGGCAACGGCGGCCGGCAAGAGGGCGGCCAGAACGCACAACTGGCGCAGCTTGCCCTTGGGCAGCAGGAAGGAGAAACGGCTCCCGCGCCCGGGTTCACTCTCGGCCTTGATGGTACAGTCGTGGAAGGCCTGGCTTACCTTACGGTATTTCTCCATTATTCCCCAACAATTCATGAGCCCGAAGCCATGGCCTTCATGCAGCTTATAGTCGAATATATGCCCCAACTTGTCTTCGGCAATGCCGCAACCGTTATCCTTGACCGACACTTCGACAAGGTTGCCGCGGTCGGCGGCCTCAATAACGACCCTTCCCCCACGCCCGGTGAACTTGCGGGCGTTGTCGGCCAGCGTGTTGACCATGAAGAGGGTGAGTGTCTTGTCGGCCTTGACCACGAGGTCGGTATCCTTCACGCAAAGCTCTATGCCGTTCATGGCAAAGGCCGTGCGGCTCTTGCCCACCAAGGCGAACAGCGGCATCAGCGAAAAGCTTTCAATGTGCAGGCTCAACTGTCCGCGCCGCAACTGTATCCAATGGGTAAGAACATCGTTGTATTCATTTATCTTGTAGGCCAGCTCGGACACGTAAGTGTAGCGCCCCTCACGCACGGGCAATGGCTCGCAACGGCTTGACAGATGGTCGAGCTCGTTGATTATGCGGTCTATGAACGGCACTACGGCACCTACGAGCGACAGCTTTGCACGGTTCTCTATGTTCTGGCGGGCATACTCTTTCCTGCGCAGCAGGCACACTTGCTTCTCCTCGTCGATGGCCTCACGCTTTCGGCGCAGTTCCTCCATCTGCACCGACTGGCGCTCATGCCACTCACGCAATGGCACCAACAGTTCGTCAATACTGCCACGGGCCTTCTTTCTGCGATACAGATGGTCAAACAGCCATAGCATTACCAACAGCAGCGCAATGGCAAAGATTACCGCAACAATCATCACATTTAGCTGCTCTACCGTTTGACTTAACATGCCGGCACGCGACTCCATATACCGGTCTTGCCTGGTCTGCTCCTGCAAATCGAGGTAGATGTTGCGGTTGTAGTCGCTTGCCGGCTTGTCGTCGAGGCCTGAATAGACTATGCTCAGCTGCTCGCGGATGCTCGCCACGAGGTCGGGCGCCTGCTGTATTTGCTGGTTGGCCAACGATGCCTCAAGGCAGGACAGTGCCGACTGGTAGTCGTCATCGGCAATATAGCACGATGCCATGGTACGATAAGCCCCCGCAACCTGGTAAACATCTCCGTAAGAAGCAAACAACCGCTGCGACTCTTCGGCCAGTTCAACAGGCATTATGTCGTCGTCAGACCCAATATATTCGGCAAACAACTGTCCTACCGACGGCGAGTCGGCATTTGACTCCGACTCCAACATCAGCTCTGACATTGCTTCGAGCGAATTTGCCAGAAAGAAATCATAACCGTTCTGCGACGCTATGACGTAGCACTCCCAAAGGCAGTCGAACTCCTTGCTGCGAGTCTGCTCTGCCGTTGGCTCCACAATGATTCCGCCCGAGCCTATGTTGTACAGGTAGTTCAGGTATTGGGCAGTGTCGTTGTGCATCACCTCGTCTGCATCCACGTATAGCAAGGCATTGGCAGCAAGGCTGTCCAAGCCTACATAATAGTAATATGCCGAACTGACTATGGCATACTCTACCTCGGCATACAGCAAACGGCGCTGCAGGCGCGAATCCAACTGGTCTCGCTCTTCGTTGATTCTGAGCAGCCGCGCCCTGGCACTCTCCCTGCTGTCATAAAAGCTTCGGTTGTCTGACTTCCGCTGGCGTATACGCATACGCAACACGTCGGAGACAAGCAGTTCTACCTGGTTGTCGGTACACTTCTCTACTCCGTCGAGCAATTCTGTCGCCTCGGCATACTCCATGCGCATGATATGGACAAAAGCCAGGTTGTTAATGGCTTCGGCCTTGCCGTCGCCATACTTGCCCGACAAGCCGTATGCCCTGCGTGCGTATACCTCTGCTGAATCAAGATTTCGATAGTGATAGGCATAAGAAGCATCATTCAGCCTGTCTACCTGCTGCCTATCGACACATGAACAAGCTGAGAAAAGCAAAAGGCTCCATAGGCACAACAGCCACACGGAGCCTTTTGTCGTAACAATATTATGCGCGTGCCTTAGCAATATAACCAAGAGCCTCCACGCACTTGTCTGTTATGGCCTGCCAATTGCCGGCAACCACCACGTCTTTCGGGAACAACTTTGACCCCATGCCAACGCAGAACACACCTGCTTCTATCCACGATGTCAGGTTGGCTTCGTCGGGCGACACGCCTCCCGTTACCATCAGCTTCGACCATGGCATGGGCGCGAGCAAACCTTTAACGAGCTTCGGCCCGAGCACGTCGCCGGGGAACACCTTGCAAAGGTCGCATCCGGTCTCCTGGGCGGCACCGATTTCCGACACGCTGCCGCAACCGGGGGTATAAGGAATCAGGCGGCGGTTGCATATCTTCGACACTTCCGGGTTGAACAACGGGCCTACCACGAAGCAAGCTCCAAGCTGTATGTAAAGTGCAGCTGTGGCCGGGTCGACAACCGAACCGACACCGAGAGCAAGCTCGGGGCACTCAACAGCCGCATACTTCACCACTTCGGCAAATACGTCCTGGGCAAAGTCACCGCGGTTGGTAAACTCAAAAGCACGTACACCACCATCGTAGCAAGCCTTTATCACCTTCTTTGCCACCTCGGCATCTTTGTGGTAAAACACCGGCACCATGCCTGTCTGGCCCATCTTTGCCAGAACTGCCATCTTATCAAATCTTGCCATTTCTATATAGTTTTGAAACTTCTTAATCCATTAACGCTGAACACGACCACTGGCATCGCCACCGGCAAGTGCCTCAACCTCTTCCTTGCTGACCATGTTGAAGTCGCCGGGTATGGTATGCTTCAAGGCCGATGCAGCCACGGCAAACTCCAATGCCTTGCCTTGGTTGTCAGGGTAGGTAAGCAAACCGTGGATGAGACCACCCGAGAAAGAGTCACCACCACCGACACGGTCGATTATTGGCATAATGTCATAGTGCTTGCTCTGATAGAACTCCTTGCCGTTGTAAATCAGAGCCTTCCATCCGTTGTGTGTGGCAGACAGCGATTCACGCAATGTAGAAACGACATACTTGAAGCCAAACTCTTGCATCATGCCCTTGAAAATGCCGTAGTAGCCCTCGGCATCGGTCTTTCCGCCCTCGACATCTGCGTCTGGCTTGAAGCCAAGACACAACTGGGCGTCTTCCTCATTGCCAATGCAAACATCAACATACTTCATCAATGGTTTCATGATGCTTTGGGCTTTTTCCGACGTCCAAAGCTTCTTGCGGAAATTAAGGTCAACAGAAACGGTCACACCATGGCGCTTGGCAGCCTCGCATGCAAGCTTGGTCAGCTCTGCAGCCTTGTCGCTGATGGCCGGGGTTATGCCGCTCCAATGGAACCAATCGGCCCCTTCCATAATCTTATCGAAATCAAAGTCCTGAGGATCGGCCTCGGCAATAGAGCTGCCGGCACGGTCGTATATCACCTTTGAGGGGCGCATTGATGCTCCTGTCTCAAGATAGTAGATTCCGACACGGTTGCCGCCGCGAGCTATAAAATCTGTGTGGACACCATAACGGCGCAAGGCATTGACTGCGCACTGGCCTATCTCATGCTTCGGCAACTTGGACACGAAATACGCATCATGACCATAGTTGGCGCAGCTTACTGCCACATTGGCCTCGCCTCCACCATAAACGACATCAAAAACATCACTCTGTACGAATCTCTTCTGACCAGGAGAAGACAGGCGGAGCATAATCTCGCCTAATGTTACAACTTTAGCCATCTCAATAATTTTTATGATGATTGTTCAATATATGTGTTTCTGTTTCCGCCCACAAAAATAGTATTATTTTCTCAAATGGGAAAACAAAACAAGCAAAAACTTCATTTCTAGGGAAATTTTTGTAAAACTTAGTGAATCAAGCGCAACGCTTCTTTAATTGAAGTGGGCAAATACGAGAAATCAACAAATACGTTAACAAAACACAGCACCTGTTGTTGGGAGAATCCAACCAGATACCGACACAAAGAAAAACGCATGTCATGATATGACCCAAAATGCACGTCAAGGCAATGAGATTGTATCCTGCGAAACAAGAAACAGACAAAACAGGATTTACGGTTAATCCATATTGATAAACAAAGCCAAGCATACAGGCCAGCTTCAATTTAAGGTTTAATTAACGACAGAATGCCGATGGAATAACAAAACCAGACTTGAAGACACTGGCAATGCTCCTTCCACCACCCGATATGAACAATCCACCGAGGCCGCGGCACACGGTTAAGCACACTGCCACGTCGCCATCACGAGAAAGGACATCCGCCGCCCCATAAAGAAACTTGCAACAAAACATAACAAAGGAAACATAATAAGCACCTGGGACTTGGGATAACGATATATAAAAAGGTGGAAGCCATGCTAAACTTCCACCTATCTTAGAATGTCGGGGCGACAGGATTCGAACCTGCGGCCGCCTGGTCCCAAACCAGGAGCGCTACCGGGCTGCGCTACACCCCGAACACCTTAATTACTAAAACAATGCATTTGCTTTTGCGAGTGCAAAGGTATATATATTTTCTTTAATACGCAAATTATCTGGTAATTTATTTTATTATATTTTGTTCCCTAAAGATTTTAGCCAAAGCCTGGACGCCGCGTTCAACCTGTTCTTCCGTATGTGTAGCCATCAAGGCAAACCTCACCAGCGTATCCTGCGGTGCGCAAGCCGGCGGAATGACAGGATTGATGAACACACCGGCGTCGAATGCCAGCTTAGTAACAAGGAAAGTCTTGTCAACATCGTGCACATACAAAGGAATGATAGGACTCTCTGTGTCACCTATTTCAAAGCCTTCCTCACGGAAACGGCGCAGAGCGTAATTAGTGACCTTCCACAATGCCTCAATCCTCTCGGGCTCCTGCTTGAGTATGTGCAAGGCTTCTAAGGCGGCGGCAGTTGCAGCCGGCGTATTGGACGCGCTGAATATATAAGTGCGGCAAGTATGCCTGAGGAAGTTTATCGTGTCACTGTCAGAGGCGATGAAGCCCCCGATGCTTGCAAGCGACTTGGAGAAAGTGCCCATAATGAGGTCAACCTCATCGGTAAGCCCAAAATAATCGCACACTCCCCGACCCTCTTTGCCAAACACGCCAAGGCCATGAGCCTCGTCAACCATCACCGAACAGTTGTACTTATGCTTAAGCTCAACAATCTCAGGCAATTTGCAAAGGTCGCCCTCCATTGAGAACACGCCGTCAACAACAATCAGCTTCACAGCCTCGTATGGCAAGGTCTTAAGCAGATTCTCAAGATCTTCCATGTCGTTATGCTTATAATGCAGCTGCTTGGCAAACGACAAGCGACGGCCATCTACAATGCTCGCATGGTCACGATCGTCACATATTATATAATCTCCACGGCCTACTACAGCAGGAATGACACCGGCATTGACAGAGAAACCGGTCGACAGGCACAGGCAGTCATCTTTGCCCTCAAACTCGGCCAGCTCCTTTTCCAGCTGTATGTGCAAATCGAGGGTGCCATTGAGGAAACGGCTTCCCGCACACCCTGAGCCATACTTGTCGAGCGCAGCCTTGGCTGCGTCGATTATTCGCTGGTCGCCGGTAAGGCCTGTATAAGCATTTGAGCCGAACATAAGAACCTTATGCCCTTCCATCTCAACTTCCGTGCCCTGCTTGCTGGTTATTGCGCGGAAATAAGGATACACGCCTGCCGCCATAAACTTCTGGGGCTCACGATAATTCTTGTACCTTTCTTGTAATTGTCCCATCTTTGGTTATGAATTCTTTCTTTTTTACACAGGCTGCAAAATTACATATTTTTTATCAATGAATGCCTGTTTTGAGTAAAAAAAACCAGTATTTAGTGATTTTTTATACCGCGAAGCAGTATTATTACAAGGTAAATATGTAACTTTGCATAGAGATGGTTCAGAAGAAAGAGATAGTATTCATAGTCAACCCGCGCTCAGGAACGCACGGAAAGAATGAGATTCCACGCATAATAGGGGAGTCCATTGACAAGGGCGCGTTCAACAGTCAAGTCATATTCACAGAATACGCCGGCCACGCGGCCGAGATTGCCAGCCGTTGCGTGGCGGAGAAGACCGACATAGCAGTGGCCGTAGGCGGAGACGGCACTGTGAACGAGGTGGCCCGCTCACTGGTGCATTCGGACACGGCGCTCGGCATAGTGCCGTGCGGTTCGGGCAACGGCCTGGCCCGCCACCTGAGCATACCCATGGACATAAAGAAAGCCATTGCGATAATAAACAGGTGCAACATCGAGGCGCTTGATTACGGTGTGATAAACAGCATGCCCTTTTTCTGCACATGCGGCATGGGGTTTGACGCATTCATAAGCCAGAAATTTGCTGAGGCAGGCAAGCGGGGCCCGATAACATACATGGAGAACGTGCTCAAGGAGGGCTTGAAGTACAAACCCGAAATCTACGAAGTGGAAGACGACACTCAGGCAATGAGGCACAAAGCGTTCCTCATTGCATGTGCCAACGCGTCGCAATACGGCAACAATGCATACATAGCGCCGAAGGCCACCATGACCGACGGGCTGATGGACGTAATCATAATGGAACCGTTTACGGCATTCGACGCTCCGCAAATTAGCATCGACATGTTTAACGGGACGCTCGACAAAAACTCAAAGATAAAGACGTTCAAGGCCAAGCGCATACACATTCACAGAAGCCAACCGGGCGCCATACACTATGACGGCGACCCTATAATGACTGGAACTGACATTGACGTGCACATTGAGGAGCGGGGAATAAAGATGATAACCAACCCCGACGCCACCGAAGGCGAGAGGTTGCCAAACGTGATACTCAACGTGTTCTCTGACTTCTTCAACAATCTCAACAACGTAAGGGAAGACCTTGAGAAACAAAGCAAGAGGATACACGCCATCAACAAGGCCTTGCTAAAGAGGCTGACCAGAAACTGACAAGCAACTTATGGACACTACCGACTACAGTGAGATGCTGCCCGTGGTAAACGAACAGGGCGAGGTGACCGGCAAGACAACAAGGAAGGAGGCCCACGGCAAACTCAGGCCCCTACACCCTGTGGTACACCTGCACGTGTTCAACAGCCGGGGCGAACTGTACCTGCAAAAGCGACCGCAATGGAAAGACGTGCAGCCGGGAAAATGGGACACTGCCACCGGCGGGCATGTAGGCTACGGCGAGAGCATCGAGAACGCCTTGGTGCGCGAGGTGGCCGAAGAACTCGGGATAACAGGATTCGCCCCCGTGTTCCTCGGTCGCTACACCTTTGAGAGCGATGTGGAACGCGAACTGGTGCATGTTTTCCGCACACTGTACGACGGCCCCGTAACACCCGACGCCAACGAACTGGACGGCGGGCGCTTCTGGTCGGCCGAAGAGATAGCCGAAGCCATGGGGAAAGGTGTGCTGACCCCAAATTTTGAATCAGAATACAAACAATTTTTCCTATGCAAACAATAATAGTAGCCATCATAATATCGTGCGCCACGGCCTACCTCGGATGGCGCGCTTACACGGCAATCAGGAATGCCGGCGACCCGTGCCACGGTTGCAAGGGATGCGCCCTGCGCGACCAGGCCCGTCGGGCACGCAAAAACAACGGCCGCAAGGCTCCCGGATGCTCGCGCGCCATTGTGGTGCCGGCCAACAACAGGCGCACATTTAAAAATTCATAAACCCATTGTTTGCATGCACACTGCATGCAAACAATGCCAAAGGCCACACACCCCACCGGCCCAATGACCAATGGTTGGGGTGTTTGTCATGGCTGCAAGGCTGCAAAGCAGTGGCATGACAAACATCCAGACGGTATGCGCCGGGCGGCTTTCAAGCGTGCGCACGCCCCTGCCCCCGGCATATTCCCACTGGTTTGTGCAACCGTGGTGCACAAAGGCCACCACAGCATGTTTCACCCAAAACGTTCGCTTGGCTCCGGGTGCCCGCTCTGACATACATGTAATGACGGCAAAACACCGACATCACACAGGCGGAAGCATGGTTATCGCCCTGCCCCCAAACTGCCGGCAACGACTCCGGCTAAACCTAAGGCCTACCATAACAACAACACAATTGAACCGCTTTGTGGCTCCGACGGCCTATTGGGGATTGCCGTCAAAAGCGGCACTAACTGGCACTGCGATTTATTCGCCACCACAGAACGGGCCGTTTGGACAATCAAAACAGGCCGAAACGGCATGCCGAACGGCCCATACGGCAACACCAAACAGCACAAAAGCCCAACCGTCTGGCTGCCAATAGATTACGCGAAGCCTCAACAGAAAAGCACAAGACAGGCAAACGGGCTTGGAAGTATAGTCCTGGCACCAACAGGAAAACCATGGAAACAACTGTCAAGCAACAACACATAGTGGACGACAGGGCAACGCCGACATTCCGGGACTGACGCGGGCACGCGCCCCGACCAAAGTCGTGCCAAACGGCCCACCACTGCCCCGCCCCACATCAGACCGCGAAAAATAGCATCATCAGGCTTGAGCAACACGCGCCAATGGCTCATGCCGCCACCAGTACGGCGGGAAACGTACCACAGCAACGCCACAACAAAACGGAATAAGGCGCGGCACGCCTATACATTAAAGCCATTTCTGTATATGCCGCGGCCACACTGGCAAGCCCAACAAAAGGCAGCCCCCGGTGCGGCCGGCAGAAACGCCAGGCCACACCGGGGGACGACAAGCCACAAGGGCCATTGGGCTGACGGCCCGAAAAAACCGTCACTGCACAATCTTCTTCATGTTAAGTTCAGAAATCTTCATGTCGGGCGACACCTTCGCCTCTACCTTCAGAGTGGTAAACGCATTGTTGGCCGGGTCGGTGTGCTCCAACTTTTGGTCAACAGAGAACGTTACGCTATAGCCGTAAGCACCGTCGGCCGCCGGAATCTTTTCTATCTTCCAGTCGTTATTCATCCTGAACGACATCCGCGTGATGTCGGCCTGAGAGTGCATGCGCTTCATATATTCTATCACATCCACCTTGGTGGCATCGGCCTTATGCAGGAAACTTGTCATTATGTTTGCCAGACACGCGGTCACACCGTCTTCATCGTTGGCTGCCAACGCCGTGAAATACCCGGAGAAAAGACTGCTAACGTCTTGCTTGTCCTTGTCGGTAACCTGCTGGGCGTCAAGTTCCTCGAAGCGTTTCTGCGCCTCGTAGACATAGAGCCCCTCAGCGTGGTTCTCCATATAGGCCTTGTATGCCTCGACGGTATTGTCCTCGGTGGCCGCAACCCAGTCGAGAGAGTCAATCTTCAACTTGGCCTCAACCAGGTGAACGCTGTTGGGATGCATCTTGACATAACGCTCTATTGCGGCCTTCGAACCACTGGCAACGGCGTTGTCCCACTCGGTGTCAACCCTCTTCAGGTTGTCGAGCCTGGCCGACACCGAATCGCGGTGTGCGGCGGGGGCGTCGGTATATATGTCGAGGAAGTTGGCCAACACTGCCGGCTCGTCGCTTGCCATGGCATTTTGGTAAGCCTCTATCTCGTTCTTCTCTTGCGTGTTCTGATAGAAATACATGCCCCCGAACACCACGAGCAGGGCTATGACAAACGCTACGGCCACGATGGTGGTCACCCGTCGGCCCCGTCCATTGGAACCACGCGGCCTGCCGGCGTCTTCACGGCCGTCAGACTCATACTGCGCCACCACCTGCACCACCTCCGAACCATCAGCCTGACTGCCGGCTGGGGCCACGGCGTGGCCGGCAAACTGATGATGGCAAGCCTGACAACTGTCAGCTTCCTTGAACACAATCTCTCCACACTCCGGGCATTTTTTTATGTTGCCCTCAATCTCAATACCGCAGTTCGGACAGGTCTTTGCGTGGTCGCTGACCTGGTGGCCGCACTCCGGACACTTAATAATTGCCATTACTGATTGAATATTTTTTATGTTATCACTCTTACTATCGCTGTCGGTCAGTGCCTGTAGCGTATTTCCCGCAGCCCGTGCTGCCCCATGAACCGGCTCTTGTCTATATATCCGCTGACGCCGACGATGCGCCCCTTGCCCGTATACTGCCACATGGTGATGTTGCGCTCATCGGCAAGCACCGGCTCTTCGTCAGTATACTGGGCAATCATCAGCTGGTAATCGTCAATCTTGCCCACAAGGTGGCGGTTGTAGAAATTGGTGAATGTATACAGCAGCGGTTTCTGCTTGTAGGCCTTCTCGACAAGTTCGAGAAACTTGAATAGCGAGTCACAGAACTCATCGGTAGACAGCCCGCTCGTTGTCTCAATGTCTATCATCGGTATGAGGTCTTGCTCCCCCGGCCTGCATTGCACCTTGAAGTTCTCAAGTTGCAGCGCCTGGTCGGTCTTTGGGCGGTAAAAATGGTAGCTTCCAACTTTCAGGCCGTACTGGTGGGCGAGCACAATGTTGCTCTCATATCTCTTGTCTATCCAGTCGCCCCCCTCGGTTGCCTTCAGGTAGACGTATGCCATCTTTGTGTTCTGCCCCACCGTCTCCCAGAACACCTCGCCCTGGTAATGGCTCAAGTCTATGCCGTGGATATGGGCACATGTGTCTTCACATTGCTCAAAGGCATCCTGGGCTCTCGCGCCTAACGACAGCAGCAAAACAACAAACAAAACCAATCTATTCATCAACCGTAAATTTTTAGATGCAAAAGTAGGCAAAAAATCCGAGAATGGCCACGTGAGCAGAATAAAATAAAGCGCTCTAAAGCTAACATTATGAAATATTTGCGAAAACCATCCGCCCCATGAAGCATTGCCGGCACATGCACACAAAAACGCCGCCACCGGCCACCGGCGGGCATGGCGCCCTGAAGCCATGAGGCGCAGCAGCTTTCGGGGCACGCGAAAAAAGAAGGGCGGACGCCCGGCAAGGCCGCGACGGCCCACAGGCATCCACCCCACACAAACCCCAAATATACAGTAGGCACAGCAGGTAGGTCAGTTGCCTGCGAGGTATTCCATAACCTTGCCGCTGAGCAACATTAGCGACACTTCACACATCTTGGTGTCATACTCAGCGGCAAGTATGCTTTCTTCAGACTCGAGAAGGCTGTTCTGGGCCTCACGGAGCTCAAAGCCCGAGAGCTGCCCCTCAGAGAATATGTAATACGACAGGCCATAGTTGGCAACGGCCGTCTCGTGGTTTTCACGCTCTTTCTGCAATATCTGCAAGTTGTTTTTGTAAGCCTGCCAGTAATTGTTGAGCGAAGCCTTCAGCGACAGCTTGAGGTTTTCGCGCTCGAGGTTGGCATACTCAATGTCGAGCTGTGCGTTGTTTTTCTGCATTCGGCGTTTTCCGTCGAAGATGTTGAAGCCAACGGTGACGCCGGCACTGAGCCCCCAGTTGTCGCGCTTCTTCGTTGCGGCCAGCTCGTAGCGGTTCATGGTATACCCATAGCCCACATTCAGGTTGACATAGGGGTAGTCGCGCGACATCACTTTCTTGTATTCAGCCTGCACAACAGCCGAATTGTTGTCGGCCAGCAGCAGCGAGGAGTTGGTGGCCAGAGTCGACCTCCACAAGTCTTCGTATTGCAGGTTGGGATTGACGTCGATAAGAGTGTCATGCACATTTATGAAAGCCGTGACGTCATCGTTCGACAACAGTTCGTTGAGATTGATTCTCGAAGTGTTCAATGCCTCGAGTTGCTTCATATACTGTGCGCTGTCGGCATTGAAATACACCTTGGCCTGCAGGTAGTCGGCAAGCGAATACGTTCCGATGCTATAGCTTATCTGCACGTTGCGGAAACGCTCACGCGACAGCTCCATGTTCTTGCGGAAATTCTCAAGGCGTATTTTCTGCTGAATGAAATTATAGTATTCCGTGATGACAGATGCCACATAGTCCTCGACAGTCATCCGCGTCTCGAGCTCCCCCTGCTGCTTCATCAGCTGCAGTTGCTTGTAATTGGTCCATACACTGAAGCCGTCGAACACAGTCCAGTTTAGGTCTACCCCTACGTCGAGGGTGCCGTCGTAAGCATTTGTTTCAGTCGTGGCAATCCCGGTGGCACGCGATGTTGACCGCGAAGTGTGGAAGTCGCCGCCATACGACGCACTCAGGTCGACGGTGGGCAGCAGCCCTGCGTTTGCAGGGGTGGCGTTGTTGTCGCTCACCTGCTGCCTGTTCTTGACCATGCGTATGGAGAAATTGTTTTCCAATCCCCTTGCTATGCAATCCTGCAATGTTACCGTGGCCTGTTTTGAGCCCTCTTTCTGCTGGGCAACAACCGGCACGGACATACACAACATCAATGCAATTACTATCTTGTTCTTCATTTTTTCTTGTTTTTAGCACTCTGGTTGGTTGAGATGTAGCTATATACAGCCGGCACGACATACATTGTCAGGAATGTAGACACAAGCATTCCGCCCACCACGGCCACACCCATGGCAATGCGCTGGTTGCACCCCTCGCCCGTGGCAAAAGCCAGCGGAACCAGGCCCAACACCGTGGCGGCGCTCGTCATGAGGATTGGCCTCAGTCGCTGCAAGGCCGCCTCACGCACAGCCTGCATCTTGTCTATTCCGCCATGCTGCTTCTGGTTGGCAAACTCAACGATGAGGATGCCGTTCTTGGCCACAAGGCCAATCAGCATGATTATACCTATTTGGCTGAATATGTTCATCGTTATGTCGCCGAAATACATGAATATCAGAGCTCCGGTGATGGCCAACGGCACAGTGAGCATTATGACCATGGGGTCTTTGAAACTTTCAAACTGGGCCGCGAGTATCAGGTAGATGAGCACCAAAGCCAGTATGAAAGCAAACATCAGGCTCGAGGCACTCTCGCGGAAATCCTTGGAATCTCCGGCCAACGATGTCCTGAATGTGTCGTCTAGCACATCGGCCGCAATCTTGTCCATCTCGTCAAGCCCCTCGCCTATGGTCTTGCCGTCGGCAAGGCCGGCAGAAATGGTTGCCGAGACGAAACGGTTGTAACGGTAGAGCTTAGAGGGTGCAGTGCTGTATTCCAGTTCGATGAGGTTGTCCATCTGTATCATGCGCCCGTCGCTGCTCCTCAGATATATCGACCTGAGGTCGGCAGGCTTGTTGCGCTGCTGCCTGTTTATTTCGCCCAATATCTCATACTGCTTGCCGTTCATGTAGAAATAGCCCATGCGCTGGCCACTCAGGCCGTACTGCAGCGTCTCTGCCAAATCACGGGTGCTCACGTCCATGACGTTGGCCTTGTCGCGGTTGATGTGTATTCGCGCCTCGGGCTTGCTGAACTTCAAGTCGACATCTGCCATTTGGAAAGTCGGGTTCTCATATACTTTCTCCATAAACTCGGGCAGCACCTTCTCAAGTTTCTCTATGTTGGTGGCCTGGAGCACATATTGGATAGGCATCTTCGACCTGCGTCCGCCAAAAGACGATTGCTGCTGGACAAACGCCCTGGCCTTGGTCTTTTTCTGCACGGCCTTCGAGAGCTTCTCCGCCACCTCCATCTGCGTATAGTCACGCTCGGCCATGTCTTTGAGCATGACCTGTATGTTGCCGCTACCGTCGGACACACGGGCCACTACGGCTTGCGCGTCGGGCACGATAGAGTCGACCACCTGGTTGATGTCTTCGGTGTAATCACGCAAATACTCGTAAGTAACGCCATCGGCCCCCCTTGTGTTGATGGTTATCATCGAACGGTCTTCCAGCGGGGCCATCTCCGAAGGTATCTTCCCCCACAAGAAGAAAATGAGCCCAATCATAACCGCCATCACAGGAATAACCCACACACGGTGGCGCAAGACAAAGTCCAACGAGCGCGAGTAGGCGTTGTTCATGCCGTCGAAAAACGGCTCGGTCATGCGGTAAAACGCATTCTTGCGCTTCTGCTGCTTAAGCATCTTGGTGGCCAGCATCGGCGTAAACGTCAGGGCCGCAAAGGCAGAGATGATTATTGAACCAGAGATGACCATGCTGAACTCACGGAACAGTCGCCCCGTAGTGCCCTCCATGAACACTATCGGGAAAAACACGGCCACCAAGGTTATCGTGGTGGACACCACGGCAAAGAATATCTCTTTGGCGCCTTCTATGCCTGCCTGCATGGGTGGCATGCCACGCTCTATGCGTATGTATATGTTCTCGGTCATCACAATGGCATCGTCGACAACCAGTCCGACGGCAAGCACCACAGCAAGCATGGTCAAGACATTGATAGAAAAGCCCATCAGATACATGACAAAGAACGAGCCTATCAGCGATACAGGTATGACGATGCACGGAATGAGAGTGACGCGCCAATCGCGCAAAAACAGGAAGATGATGATGATCACGAGCACGAAAGCCTCGTAGACAGTCTTTTCAACCTCGCTGATAGAAGCACGTATGAACTTGGTGTTGTCAAAGCCATAACTATAATGCACGTCATCGGGCAGGTCTTTTTTCATCTTCTCCATGCGCTCGTAAACCGCATCGGCAATGTCTATGTGGTTTGCTCCAGGCTGGGGGATAACCACAACGCCAACCATCGGCACCCCGTTCATCTTCATGTAGCTCTTGATGTCGGCAGCGCCAAGCTCTGCCCGCCCTATGTCACTGAACCTGATAATCTGGTTGCCCTCATGCTTAATGATAAGGTCGTCAAACATCTTGGCCGTGTTCATAAGGCCCATAGTGCGTATTTCCAGCTCGATGGTATTTCCCTCAATGCTACCCGACGGCAGTTCTACGTTCTCGTTGTCTACCGCATTTTTCACATCCATGGGCGTTATGCCATACCCGGCCATTTTTATCGGGTCGAGCCACAAGCGCATAGAATATTTCTTCTCACCCCAGATGGAAACGCTGCTGACATCGGGGATGGTCTGCAACTGCTCCTTGACGGTCAAGTCTGCTATCTCGCTCAACTCCAACAAAGGGCGCTTCTCGCTCTGCAATGCCACCATTAGAATCGGAGATGCATCGGCGTCTGCCTTAGAAACAGTTGGCGGGTCACAGTCGCGAGGCAAATACCTCTGCGCCCTCGAGACCTTATCGCGCACGTCATTTGCAGCCGTCTCCAAATCAACCGACAAATCAAACTCTACCGTTATGCGGCTGCTGCCTTGCTGGCTCACGCTGGTAAGCGACCGTATGCCAGGTATACCGTTTATGTTTTGTTCAAGCGGCTCGGTTATCTGGTTCTCTATGACGTCTGCATTGGCTCCGGCATAAGAACATTGAACCGAGATTATCGGGTTGTCTACCGAAGGATACTCGCGTACACCAAGATAAAAATAACCTATGACGCCAAAAAGCAAGATGATTACGGTCATCACGGTTGCAAGCACCGGCCTTCGTATACTTAACTCTGAAATATTCATAATACTGACACCCTTATATTTAGTCGACCCTGTCGAGCACGACCGGCAGGTCGGTACGCAACTGCAATGTTCCTGATGTTATCAGTGTGTCGCCCACTTCCAATCCGGAAAGCACCTGTACCCTGTCTTCCGTACGCAAGCCCAGTTTCAGTTCGACAGGCTGGGCCTTGCCAGACTTGTAGAGATACACCTTGTCTTTACCCATCTCTGGCACTACTGCCTCTGCTGGTATGGCTATAGCGTCTTTTATTTCCTGCTTCTTGAGGTTGATGCTGGCATAACGGCCGGGTGAAAGCAAGCCGTTGGCATTGGCATACAAGGCCCTGACAGTAAGGGTATGGGTATTCATGTCTATCACAGACTCTTTTGCATAGACCTTGGCAGGGAAGGTCTGCAAGAAGCCGTCGACCGAGAAATTCAACGAGATGCCCGGCTTCATGTCCTTGGCATAGCGCTCTGGAACGGCAAATTCGACCTTGAGGGGAACATATCTAGTCAGCTTGCTGACAACGGTCGAAGGAGAAGCATAAGCACCCACGCTTATCTGACGCAGGCCTATCACACCATCGAAAGGCGCACGCAATTCTGTCTGCTCTATCTGTGCCTTGACTGCATCAATCTCTGCCTTAAGCGTTGCCAACTCGGTCTTGACCTGCTCATAGGCCTCCTGGCTCACCGCATCATGCTGGAGCAGCGTGCGCTGTCTGTAAACGCGGTCGTTTGCAAGTTTCAATTGTGACGACAAACGGCGCAGCTCTGCCCTCAGCACCTTGTCATTAACCCTGGCCAACAATTGGCCTTTTTTTACATGGGCTCCTTCCTTGAACATAATCTCGACAACTTGTCCGGAAGTCTCAAACGATAAATCAACCTCCTCGTCTGGCAGAAGCGTTCCTGTCACCATTATTTCATCAGACAGCACTCCCTTTTTAACCCTCATTCCGTTGACGTTGAGAACCTTTTTCTTGCCCTTACTGCCCGCTTCAACCTTATCTGCCTGGGACAATTCGGAATTTTGTTTCGGCATCTGCGAATATATTCCCCAGCATACCAAAGCACAAACAATAAAGGCCACAAGCCCCCATTTCACTTTTTTATTCATCTATACTTATTTTTTGTTTTGTTTTATTCCACTCTACCAAGATACAATCAACACTAACACAACCTGCCCAAACAACAGTTATATGCATCGCCTTCACGACAGAAGGCATGTCATTGACAAATCATGATAATTGTAAGCGTTTTAGTTTTGTCTACAAAATTAATATAAATAAGCTAACGGGAAAACAGACTTTGGTATTTTTAATATAAATAAAGATTAAGAAATACTGAACAATTGATATGTAAATATGAAAACATTACAGCCACATTCCGGGCAAGAACACACAATTTGGTGAGGTATTATAATTATATTAAGTAGCTGTTCAAAATTAACCGATACAATAGACCTTG
>ULUB01051501.1_pt1 | contig 116634 bp, 85 predicted proteins | sample 1958111 | NCBI WGS metagenome assembly ULUB01 (sample SAMEA4835749, study PRJEB28245) | human gut metagenome | biome: gut microbiome; material: fecal sample | place: Denmark | collected 2008
CAGAAGTTCATTTATAGTTCAATCCAATACAAATTATTGAGGAAGATAATTGACACTATAGGAAGTGTGGACGATTTGATTGAAAATCTCATTAAAACTCAAGAAAAAATCAACACGCTATTGGTACACATGCCAAAGAAATGCAAACTTAGTTTTTATAATCCAAAGATAATAAAACCTGGGTTACAGCCATTTGATAATCAAAAGATATATCTTGATACTGCTTCAGTTGATGGAACAACTACTATAGATTGTTCTTATCTAGTTTCAAACGAAAAAACTTTCTAGAGCAAACATGCAGCTTGTTTTGAACTCCGTTTGATCTGCAAGAATGAAGGGAAGCTTTAAAGTCATATTCATGAACGAAGTCGATGTTACCTTACTCACAAGATGCATTCTTTCTACAGGATTCATTGGATTACAGGAAACTTCTTTATTGCCTGCTTCTTTTATTTATTCAGTTTTCTTATCAAAAGAATTCCGCGATGAAAAGGATAGAAATTCAACAGGCACAACGATGTCATCCATCAATAACAAAGATTTTCTTGATTTGCTTGTCCCTTATCTTACAGGGGATGAAATGAAACAATTTGATTTAAAAGCTCGCCCTTTATTATTACAATTTTCATCCGTGCGTGCGAAGATAATGAAATTAAAGGCTTTAAAAGCCATTCTTTTAAGAAAATATTTCTAATTTCTGAGAAATCTTAACGGATTTTTTAATTATATCCGCGTTTTACGGGATTTCCGGGCAATTCATGAAGGACAAACCAGTCCTTAAATCGCTTCTTTCTTTAGGTAGTAATGAAAAACGAACCCGTACGGCGTAATAGCGTACGAGTTCGAATTATAGTCGAATGGTGACCCAAACGGGATTCGAACCCATGAATAATGCCTTGAGAGGGCACCGAGTTAAACCGCTTCTCCACTGGGCCAGCGATAAACTATTTAATCATAATTGCTTTTTTATTTCAACTGGTTTTTATCGCTTTCTTCATCATAGTCAAGATTGCTATCTTCTTTTTTAGCACGAGGAAAAGTTTTCTCGTATGTTTCCTTCATATTTTCATAAGCGACATGAGTATAAATGGATGTAGTTTCAATAGAAGAATGACCCAATAATTCTTGTATCGTTCTTAAATCCGCGCCTCTATTTAACATCTTAGTAGCAAAAGAATGTCGAAGCATATGGGGATGAATTTTTCCATACAATCCTGTTTTAGCTTCGATTTCATCCAATATATATTCCAGCCCTCTAACAGTCATCTTATTTCCTTGGGAGTTCAAAAATATATATTTAGTGTCTTCTTTTAACAAGTCCTTTCTAAGACCATTTATATAATTAAGCATTGCTTCCTTAGCTGAATTAGTGAAAGGAACTAGTCTATCCTTGTTTCCTTTTCCTGACACCTTCATTATCCTGTTGTCGAAGTCAACTTGATTGAATGTAAGATTGACAACTTCACTAGCCCTAAGACCAGAAGCAAACATTAACATTAACAAGGCTTGATCACGATCTTTCAATTTATCAGTTCTTTTTTCATTCGCAGTTAATAAAGCATCTATTTCTTTTTCAGAAAAGAAATCAGGTAAAGCATGAGTTGCTTTAGGAGAATGAACATACTCAAATGGATCTGAATCTACTTTCTTTTGAAGATACATCCAAGCATAGAAAGATTTCAAAGAAGACATCTTTCTTTTTATAGATCTCTTTCCTATCTGTCTTTCAGTTAAATCTAAAATCCAAGATTTAACATCGTCGACTTTAATATCTTTGAATATCTTACCTAAGCCTCTAATAAATTTTGTGAAATCACAAATATCGAAAGAATAAGAGCTAACTGTATTGGATGAATACCTTCTTACATTCAAAAGATAATCTTGAAATTCAGAAAGTTCTTTTGAATTACCATCTTCTATTATATATGAAGATTTTTCTTTACCCATTCATCTAATTTTCCTAACGATTCATCTCTCAATAGTTGATGATCTTTACGGCTATGTGTCGTTGCAATAATTCCAAAGGTAGCATTCATCGGTGCAAAATGATTTGGTGAAGACATAACCAAATAATTAGCTAAGCTTCCCATCAAAGTATTTACAGGAATATATTCCACTTTATCATTTGATAATCTTTGATAAACATAACAAGCAGCTAATAAACCCATAGCTGCACTTTCACAGTACCCTTCTACACCACTCAATTGACCAGCTATATAAATATTAGGATCATTCTTCAAACGAAGTGTTCTATCCAAACAAGAAGGAGCATTAACATATGTATTTCTATGCATAAGACCAAATCTAGCATATTTAGCATTTTCTAATCCAGGAATAAGGCCAAAGACTCTCTTTTGCTCTGGGAAAGTTAAGTTTGTTTGAAATCCAACAGGACTATAAAGGCTTCCTGCCACATCATCTTGTCTCAACTGAACTACAGCATATGTATCAGGTGGACAATTGAGTCCAACTGTTTTTAAAGGACCATATCTAAGAGTCATAGGTCCTCTTTTAGCCATCACTTCCAAAGGCAAACAACCTTCAAAATGATCGAAATCATGCAATATAGCTCTTTGAGCATTGATCAATTCATTATTGAATTTCTCATATTGCTCCTTGCTCATAGGAATATTCAAATACTTTCCTTCACCTTTTCCATATCTAGATCCTTCAAACATCCTTGAAGTATCGATGGAAGATTTAAATATTAAAGGAGCTGCAGCATCAAAGAAAGAAAGCATAGATTTTCCAATCTTTTCAGCTAAGAAATTTGATAATCCATCCGAAGTCAAAGGTCCAGTACATACTATTGTTAATATTCCATCATCTGGAATAGATTGAACATCTTCATCGATAATTTCTATATTCTTATTAGACTTAATAGCATCAGTTATATACTTGCTAAAAACATCTCTGTCTACTGCTAAATCTTGACCAGAGGGAACCTTTGCTATTTTGCTAGCTTCAATGACAACACTTCCTAATCTTTCCATCTCACCTTTAAGTATTCCAGGGGCAGAAAGAGGATCTTCTGATTTTAAAGAATTCGAGCAAACAAGTTCAGCAAGGTGATCTTTATCGTGATGAGCCTCGCTCAATTTAGAAGGCTTCATATCGATGAGCTTTACTTTTATTCCTAAACGTGCCAAAAGGAGGCTGGCCTCACTTCCGGCCAAACCTCCTCCGATGACACGAACATATGATTTATCGATGTTCATCGCCATATCTATTTTTATTCCTCTTCTTTTTTAGCTTTCTTTGTTTTTTGAATATATCTACAACTTGGATAATTAGAGCAAGCTATAAACTCACCAAATCTTCCATGCTTAGAGATCAATTTACCTTTGTGACACTTAGGACATTCGGGTGCATCTTCAGGAATAACAACTTGTTTTTTAGTTTTTTCTTCCTGGCCTTCTATATATTTACACTTGGGATATGAAGAACAACCAATGAATTCTTTTCCTCCATAACCTTTACGTTTTACCAAAGGAGAGCCACATTTAGGGCAAATCTTTCCTTCGACAATCTCAGGTTTTTCCTTTTGAATAAACTTACATGTAGGATAATTTGAGCAAGCGACAAATTGGCCATACCTTCCTTTTCTAATAACTAAATCCGCTCCACAGTTAGGGCATTTCTCGCCTGTCTTAACATCAGGAAGCTTCTCCATATCTTTTTCAGCTTTATCCATACAAGTGGAGAAGTCAGAGTAGAATGAAGTCAACAAATCATGTCTAGATGAATTTCCTTCACTGATAGCATCAAGTTTGTCTTCCATTTCAGCTGTATATTTAGCATCCATAAATTGAGGGAAGAAATCTTCAAGCTTCTTGACTGTCAACTCTCCTTGCTCAGTAGGAGAAAGAACACCTTTTTCAACTGTAACATATCCTCTTTCTTCCAAGGTTGAAATCGTAGAAGAATAAGTTGAAGGTCTTCCAATTCCTTTCTCTTCCATCAATTTAACAATTTTAGCTTCGGTGTATCTAGCTGGAGCCTTGGTAAAGTGTTGAGTCTTAGAGATCTTATTACAAGCTATAGTATTTCCTTCCTTCAAACTAGAGAAATCTATGGCTTTAGCAGTCTTACTCTCATATTGTCCATAAACCTTTGAATAACCTTCAAACTGTGTAGTAACTGAATCCGTCGAGAAAATATATCCGTTTCCATTCAATTTCAAAGTGACTAGATTTTCAATTCTTGGAGCCATTAAAGAAGCTATTGCTCTGTTATAAATCAAAGAATAAACATTATATTCATCCTTAGATAAATATGGTTTAACTCTCTCAGGTGTCATATTTACATCAGTAGGACGAATGGCTTCATGAGCATCTTGAACCATTTCGGATTTTTTTGATGTTACATGAGCATGTCCGACAAATGAAGCACCATATTTTTCTTTGATGAATCCTTCGCCTGCAGCTATGAATTCAGGTGCCAAACGATTGGCATCAGTACGCATATAAGTGATTAAACCCACAGCATTTCCTTCGATTTCCTTACCTTCATAAAGATGCTGAGCAATCAATTGAGTCTTCTTTGTAGAATAACGGAATTGGTTAAACGACTCTTGTTGCATAGTTGAGGTTGTGAATGCAGGCTTAGGCTCTCTACTTCTAGAAGATTCTACAATAGAATTAATGATGAAGTCTTTAGGTAAAGCAGCTTCTATAGCATCGGCTTGCTCTTGATTTGTAATCTTGACAGGCTTGTCTTGATAAGAACTCAAATTAGCTTCTAAGTTCTTAGGTCCAAAAGAACCTGCAATCTCCCAGTACTCTTCCGGTTTGAAGTTTCTAATTTCGTTCTCTCGATCGACGATAAATCTAAGAGTTACAGATTGAACTCTTCCAGCTGAACGAGATTTAATCTTCTTATGAAGAAGATAGGAAAGACGAAATCCCATGATTCTATCAATAATACGTCTTGTCTCTTGTGATTCGACCAAGCTCATATTTATCAATCCAGGATTTTGGCTAGCTAATTTTATAGCGTTTTTTGTGATTTCGTGGAACTGCCAACGAGGTGTGGATTCCACAGGAAGTTTGAATTCATTTGCTAAATGCCAAGCTATAGCTTCTCCTTCGCGGTCAGGGTCGGTTGCCAATATGACTTCATCTGACTTGCTAATAGCTTTTTTCAATTCTTTGACTACTTCTACCTTGTCTGGTTGAACTACATAAGTTGGCTTGAAATCATTCTTTACGTCTACTCCTAAACCACCAGGACCGGTGGTGGCAAGGTCTGAAATATGACCGACACAAGCCATAACTTTATAGTCAGGTCCTAAAAATTTACCTATAGTTTTTGATTTTGTTGGAGACTCAACAATTACTAGTTTCATAAGTTATCCCCCTAAAAAGCCTACCTATTATTTAAATCTAAGCCCCTTTAGTCAAGAGGTAATTTTTCATATATCATCCTTAATACCTATAAGGTATTAGAAATTTTTATTAAATTTCATTTACCAACAAATCTGCTATATCTTGCCCACAAAGGACAGGATTTGCTCCATCTCTTATCAACTTATTAGTCAATTGTTTTTCTGCTCTTATATCTCTAGGGACAGCCATTATCGTTTTTCCTTGATCTATTCCATAACCGACAGAAATGGAAGTTCCACTTCTTTCATCGCCTTCTATAACTAATATCGCATCACATATCCCGCTAATCAATCTATTACGCATCGGAAAATGTTTACTCTCTGGAGGTTCTAAACAAGGGTATTCGCTCAAAAGTAATCCATTATTCGTTTTACAATAGTCATAGATATCTTTTGATGACAAAGGATAAACTGATTCAATTCCAGCACCTGATACACCGATGACTTTTCCACCTTTATTCATCGCTTGTCTCATCGCAATACTATCTATTCCCATAGCACAGCCTGATACTATAACGATATCAGGCATTATATCCAACAATTCATTTATGAGTTTTTTGCAGATATAATCTCCATATTGACTTACTTTTCTAGACCCTATCACTGCTAAAATCTTTGGACTTGATAATAGTTTCTTATTTCCATGTGTATATACACAAAGAGGTGGATTAACAATATGATTCCATTTGTCGGGATAGTCTTGATCCTTGAACAGTATTAAATCTCCTTTAACCTTACTATAGCATTTATATATTTCTTCAGGATTAACCTCTTTTTTATCTTTCATCTCTTTCAATATTCCAGACCAATCTCCTTTTTCTCTCATCGATAAAGCTAATAAAAATTCATTACGCATTAAAAATCTCCTCTCATAAGAAATGAGAAGGAGATTGTCGTTTTCATAAGTGAATTCTAAATTTATTGATGATAGCCTTTCTTTTCCAAAGCTAATTTAACTGGTTTATAGCTTTCTCTATAGAGTCCTTTTATAACACCGTTAGACATCAGCACTTCCATATGAGCTTTGGTAGGATAACCTTTATGTTTCTTAAAAAGATATTCTGGATATTGTTTATCCAATTCTTCCATATAATGATCTCTAGTTACTTTAGCCAAGATTGAAGCAGCTGCAACACATTGAGAAGTAGCATCTCCTTTAGGAATAGCTAAAACTGGAATATCAGTATGAAGTTTCATATAGTCTGTAACTATATAATCGACATTCAATTGTTTTTTAATATCTTCTAGACATAATTCCATTCCTAATCTAGAAGCTTCCAAAATATTAATCTCATCTATTTTTTCTGGACTTATAAGTTGAACGCTATATGCCAAAGCTACTCTTTTTATCTCTTCAAACGCTTTTTCTCTTTCTTTGGGAGTAAGTTTTTTTGAATCATCTATAAAAGGAAAATAATAATCTCTGGGTAGGACACATCCACCACATGCTACAGGTCCACAAAGTGGACCTCTCCCAGCTTCGTCAAATCCAGCTATATTAACCACATTGTTTTTAATTCTTATATCTTCATCAAATTGTTCTAAAGAATGTCTATCCTTGTTCATCTAAAGTAATTCCCCCTAGCTTCCCGTCCTTAAATTCCTGAAGCAAGCAATGAAGTGCTCTATCTATATCAGGTCTATCCTTAGATAGAATAAATCCTCTTTTGTCAGCTAAATCTATCAAAGCTTGTGTGGGATTAAGTGATTGAGGTATTCCATAGCGTTTTTCAAATGCATCAGGATAAAGCTTTGAGAGCATCTCCAATAATTTTTTAGCCAAATAATCATGAGGCAAAATATCGTCTTTCACAGAGCCTAACAAGGCTAGTTTTATCATACTGTCCCTATCGTGAACATTCGGCTCTAGAATTCCCGGAGTATCATAGAGCCAAATCCTTGGTGTTGCCCTAAACATAGTTGTCTTCCTAGTCTTGCCAGGAACATTCTCAGTTGCTGCTCTATTCTTTCCACCTAAAACATTGATTGTTGTGCTCTTTCCGACATTTGGAATTCCTAAAACCAAACACTTAACTGGTGGAAGTGGAAGATTGAGTTTGATAAATTTGTTATCTCTTGAAGTTCTAATTCTACCCAATTCATTTTTTACCCTACTAGCTTCCTTGGGGTTCTTCAAATTGGCATCAAATGCTAAATAGCCTTTATTATTGAAATATTCAATAAATTCTTTAGTTTTAATCGGGTCTGCTAGATCTCTTTTACTCAATAGTATGACTTTGGGCTTATCACCGATTATTTTTTCTAGTCCATATGGAAAAGATGCTAAAGGAGCTCTGCTATCCAAGATTAAAATAGCTGCATCTGCATTATGAACAGTATCCTTAATTTGATACAGAGCTTTGTTCATATGACCAGGAAAATAATTAATGGCAGGTTCTTTTTCTATAGGTTCCATAAAATCTTTATTTTATCTTTACAATTATAATTGCATTATTCATAGTTAATACGCTAAAACCAAACAAACATTTTTAATATTGCTTTAAAATGTTATTAATACGCTGAGAAAAGCTGAAAGAAAAGGAGCAAAGATTATGGAAGAAGAGAAAGTTAGAATTCAAGATGACTTGTATGAAGCTGTTAACGGCGAATGGATTGCCAAAGCTGAAATCCCTGCTGATCGCACATCAGTAGGTGGATTTGCTGACCTCGATATCAGTGTCGAAAAGACCTTGATGAATGATTTTAAAGAGATGGCTAACGGAACTAAGAAGATTCCTAACCATTACATTCGTTCTGCTATCGATTTGTACAAAGTCGCATTAGACTTTGATAGAAGAGATAAAGAAGGATTAGAGCCAGTTCAAAAAGATCTCGATAAAATATTGGCTTTGAAAGATATAAACGATTTAAATGAGCATTCCGCTGAGTTATTCAAGGATGACATATTACTTCCTTTCAACATGGGTGTCGAAGCCGATATGAAGAACACTAAGAAGCACTCCATCTTGATCATTGGTCCTTCTACAATTTTGCCCGACACAACCTACTATGCCGATGACAACCCACAAGGCCCTCAGCTCATCGGCATGTGGTCTACTATGGTCAAACAAATTTTAGCAAAGACAAATTTATCAGAAGAAGATCAAGCTAAGTTCTTAGATGATACTTTGGCTTACGATAAATTAATTGCTGCTAGAGTAAAGAGCCAAGAGGAATGGGCCGACTATCCTGCAATGTACAACCCCATGCTCGCAACTGTCGTCGCCAAGAAGACCGGAGCATTTGCATTTAAAAAGTTCTTATTTGGTGTCTTTGGATTCAACCCTCAAACAGTCATTGTCGCCGATCCTCGTTTCTTCGATGAATTTGAAGGATTATTCAACGAAAATACATTTGAATTGTTCAAGCATTGGGCTTATGTAAATACATTGCTATCTGCTACCAGCTACCTTTCTGATGAATTGAGAATTCTCGGTGGAAGCTATGGCCGTGCATTGTCCGGACAAAAAGAGGCTTCTTCGAAAGAAAAAGCAGCATATCGTTTAGCTTCAGATAAGATCTTCTCCGAACCCGTAGGAATCTACTACGGACGTACTTATTTTGGAAGAAAAGCTAAGAAAGATACAATTTCAATTGTTAAGGAAGTAATCGCAACTTATAAGAAACGCTTAGCCACTAACACCATTCTTTCCCCAGCCACAAGAGAAAGAGCAATCTTGAAGTTATCTAAGATCGTCATCAAGATGGGTTATCCCGATAAGCCTGGAAAGATCTACGACAAGTTTATCGTAGACACTTCTAAGTCCTTATACGACATTCTTAAAGATATATCTAAAGCTAAAATCGCCTATAACATTCAAGACATCGAAAGACCTGTCGATAGAAATGAATGGCCTATGCCTGGACATATGGTCAACGCCTGCTACAACCCTTATGTCAACGATATAACATTCCCTGCAGCAATTCTCCAAGCTCCTTTCTATTCATTGAATCAAACCAAAGCTCAAAACTTAGGTGGAATAGGAACTGTAATAGGCCATGAAATCTCTCACGCATTCGACAACAATGGTGCTCAATGCGATGAAAGAGGAAACCTTAACAACTGGTGGACCGAAGAAGATTTCAAGAAATTCAAAGAATTGACACAAAAGATGATTGAAGAATTCGATGGAATTGAAATGGAAGGTGGAAAGGTCAATGGAAAGTTGATCGTATCTGAAAACATTGCTGATAACGGTGGTGTCGGATGCGCACTCGAAATCGAATCTCATGAAGAACATCCAGATTATCAATCATTCTTCAAACAATTTGGTAGAATTTGGGGATCTAAGATGCGTCCCGAATATGAGAAGCTCTTGCTTTCTATCGATGTTCACGCACCTCATAAGCTCCGTGCAAACATTCAGCCTAGAAACTTTGCTGAATGGTACGAGGCCTTCGATGTCAAGCCTACCGACAAGATGTATATCGAACCTAGCAAGCGTATAACCATTTGGTAATTTAATCGATTGAGTAAAAAGTAGAGGGATTCCTCTCTACTTTTTTTGTTTATCTATAATCCTACAGAAATCATTTTTTCAAACATAGAACTGTTATCTTTTCACGAGACTTGGCAAAAATAATATGAAGATTGTTTCTATCAGAAAGTAATTCAGCTAATTGATTATACTCTCCGTTTTCCATTAAAAGATTGATCATTGATATGAAAGTCTTCAGTTGATAAAACAAGCTTTAAAGACGTAAAAGTAATGTCTACATAAGAAGCAGGTCTTCTAGTAGTGAAATCTTAGATGACTCGAATCTTTCCTTGTATCTCGTTTCAATTTCCTTTTTTTACAGAAAAATAGTACAATCAAATCATTATGAATAAAATAGAGACCATTACTAAGAAAGTAAGCAAGGAGATAATAAGTTGTATCGTCCTTATAGGATGTTTCTTTGCTATAAGTTATGTTTTCTTTAACACTGGAATGCCAAATGGTGATGACATACATTTCCATCTATCTGAAATTTATGACATTTACAATGCCGCAATCAACGGTTTGAACCCATTCGGTCCAAATACGATAGCAATGGGAAACGTAGCATACAATGCACATATGTTCTATGCTCCTTTACCGCATTTATTTGCTGGCGAATTGATGTACTTATTTCACAACATAGGAATGACAGCTGTAGTAGCTATGAAAACTACAGATATCATATTCATTGCAATCAGTGGTTTTTATTCTTATGCATTAGGTAAAAGAATGACTAAGAGCAATATAGGCGGGCTCATTTTAGGAATAGCCTATATCTTCCATCCATATCGAATCTTTTGCATGATATGTAGGTGTGCATTCTCTGAATCGATCGCGATATCGTTGATACCTGTAATATTCTATGGTGTCTATAGTCTATTAAACGAAAAAGAAATAAGAATTTGGCACTACATATCCACTATAGTAGGTGTTACTGGAATCGTTCTTTCTCATCCTTTCACAGCATTAGTGACTTGCTTATTTGCAATACTTTATATGTTGTTCAACATAAAGAAACTTTATTTCTTTATTAAAGATTGGAAAAAAGATATTTATGCATGCGTATCTGTAATTTTAATAGTCTTATTCGTACTTCCTTATTTGCTTCCTATGTTAGAAGCTACCAAAAGTGACTTATACATAGTCTGCGATGATGAAGTAATGTGGACAAACTTAAAACATATTCAAGATAGCATAGCCTCAACAAATTCATTCAGTGGACTTCTTCACTTGGATTGGATTTCAGGTCAACTATATTACAACCTATGGAATCCATTAGAAACTGTCAATTCATACGAATATTCAATAGCATTCTATCTATTTGCAATAGGATTAATTATCACAGCTGACGAGCTATTAGATTTAACATTCTTGAATAAGAAATCAACACTATTGATTGAATTTTTTGTATTAGTTTTAGTTTCAAATCTTGTCTACCAGCCTTTTGAAATGGGTATTGCTATGTTTGTTTTCTATGTCACCTTTGCTTACTACAAAGTCACAGGCGGAAGAAGAAATTTAATTGTGGATGATGAAACAAAGCCAATCAAATTATTTAAAGATATTGATTTGTATTATGCCATCATATCGATAGTATTATTAGGATTGCTTCTCTATGTTCCAGAAATATGGTCAATCCTTCCATCGATTATGTACAATGCACAGTTTGCTTGGCGCGTATGGTCATTATTCTATTTCATGTGTTTCTTCTTAGTTGGTGTATTGTTGCGTTATCTAAAGAAAGTACCTGCTGTAACACCTGTTGCAATCGCTGGTGCAGCATTACTGATCGGCGTAAGCCAGGCTTTGCCAGAGAAAAGAAACGCGTATGTCTATCAGCCTGATTCTATTTGGCAAAACGATAGTATGGAATATGATGGAGTGATGAAAGTTTGGGCTTTAGGTGCTCAAGATGAATATCTACCCAAAGTATTCAACGATTCTAGTTATAAGCCAGAGAAGTATTCGAATTCTTTGTATTACAAAGTACACAATTCATTATGGAGTGGAAAGCCTAGACATGGAATAGATGAATACATCCAACCTGTATTTCTTGAAGGATCGGGTGAATTAAAAGTTACTAGAGTTAAAACACCGGAAGTCGATTTTCATGTCATCATCTCGACTGAAGAAGCTTTTATTCAAATCCCACAGCTCTATTATGATGGATATGTCGTAGATATAGTCAAAGATGAAAATAATTTTTCTTTGAATTCAGAAACAACACCTGAATATGTGGACGGATTAGTAGCATTTAAAGTACCCGAAGGTGAGTATGACATTAAAGTTCACTACGAAGGAACCAAATCATTCAGAATAACGATATTTGGATTCTTTATAGGTGCCACTGGATTATTAGTACTAGCAGCAATAGATTTATTCTATTTCGGTCAAAGAAATAGAAAATATATTAACGATATCAATACTTTTGTTTCGGATAAATTCTATATACGTTAATATAGAATTTATCATCTCCATAAAAAGGAAGATAAATGATATTGCCTTCTTTATTATATAAAGCTGGATAAAATCCTCTCAAATATGTTGGCACTCCATGTTTTTTCATACATAACCAACCGTCTTTACACTCTAAATCAGTAGAAATCATATCGCCTTTTTTAACTGCTTTTATAAATACTGGAAATTTATTTATTTTATATAAAGATGGATTAGATAAATCCAAATGAATTGAATTGAAATCATAAATTCCAGGTCTATCGATTTCAAACGAATAACTATCATTTAATTCTATAGGTGATCCGAAATAAAATTCATCTTTATCCTTATATAAATATAATTCATCATTTAATTTCAAGGATTCAGTTCTATTTGATTTTAGAAATTCAAAGCAAATATTCATCGTTGATACGACCATATCATTGTCTTCTTTGCCTATTAAAATTTGTATTGCTTTATAAAGAAATCTTCTTTGTATATTGATAGATAATTTTCTATATTCTTTAAATTCATATCTATTCTTGTTTAAAAACTCATTAGCTTTTTCTATCTCTTCGTCATTCTTGATTGAATCTCTATTTCTTTGCTCTAATGTTTTATCTACATTATCATCAGAAGATAAAACACTCATTCTCAATCTATCTCTAGATCTATTCCAGTTCTTGTTTGTAGGATCATCAAAATAAATGATGTCATTGTCATTTAAATATTTAATAATATCTGATTTTTTTATTGGAAGAAGTGGCCTATAAACACTTATTCCATAAAGAATAGATATAGATTTCAATCCCAATTTATCTGTTATAGATCCTCTACTCTTTTGAAAAAGATATGTTTCAGCATCATCATTAGCATGATGAGCTACCAACACTCCTTTAAGGTTTTCTTTTAATACTATATCTTTAAAAAACTTATATCTTATATCCCTGGCTCTGGCTTCAAAATTAGGTTCTTTCCACGATAAATACACATCTTTTCTAAAGAATTGTATGTTTTTGTCCCTAATAAAATCTAAAACAATCTTTTCTTCTTCAGGTGTGTATTCAGAATCGTGGTAATCTACATAAGCGACATAAATATTACCATCATAAAAATAATTTAAAGCTTGCATCAACAAAAACGTCGAGTCACCACCACCAGAGTAGGCAATCAAAACTTTATCGGATTTATTCAATCCTAAAGACTCGACTCTTTTATCAAATGAGAAGTTACTTTTTTCCATTACCGCTTCCTAAATCATCTGGGAACTTATACATAGAAGCTGCATCAGACAAGTTGCAAAAGCTCTTTGTCATCATAACTGTCACTTTGGTAACTTCACCACTAGTAGATGAGATCTCAATCTCATCACCTATCTTTATATCGGTGGAAGGTTTGGCTACTTTGCCATTTACCTTTACATAACCAGCATCGATATAATCCTTCGCCATCGTTCTTCTTTTAATTAAATGGCTTACTTTTAAATATTTATCTAAACGCATTCCCATAGAAAAAACTAATCCTTTGATTTTATTGGAAAATTTTTACTTTTACCGCACTAATTATATATTCATTATTATAGTTTTTGTTTCAAAAAATATGGAGATAATCTAAAATCGAGTAGCTTTGATAGAGGATCTAATAATATGGCTACTTTACTTTTAATAATTATCTATATCACTTTCATTTCATTAGGATTACCAGATTCAATGCTTGGAAGTTCATTCCCAGCTATAGCTGATAATTTAAACCTTCCATCTGATTTAGCCGGATATATAGGAATAGTAGTGTCTATATGTACTATCATATCCTCATTATGTTCATCGTATTTGATAAGAAAGTTTTCGACTAAAATAGTCGTATCTGTATCAGTAGTTCTCACTGCTATTGCTCTATTATTATTCTCCTTTGTTAAAGAAGGATATGGTTGGGCCTTCTTCTTGATTGCAATTCCATTAGGGTTAGGGGCAGGAGCTATAGACTCAGCCTTAAACAACTATGTAGCTTTACATTACAAAGCTATTCATATGAATTGGCTCCACGCATTTTGGGGGATAGGAGCTTCTATAGGTCCTTTAATCATAGGAGCTTTCATAGATGCGAATAATCAATCCAGAGGATGGAATTATGGTGTTCTAACCATAGCATGTATTCAATTAGGTATATCGATACTCTTATTTGCAACTTTACCATTATGGAACAAAATGATGGAAAAGAATAAGAAGGATGAAACTGAAAAAGAGAAGAAAGAAGAAGCTGAAGAAGAAATAAAAAGATCGACAATAATATTGAAAGATCCTATCTTCTATTTAACAGTCATAGGATTCTTCTGTTACTGTGCTTTAGAATCTTCTACCGGTCTATGGGTTGGAAGCTTCTTCAATAAAAATATGGGTTCGACAACTGATGAAGCTGCTATGTTGACTTCGACATTCTATATAGGAATAACAGTAGGAAGATTGATTTGTGGTCCTCTATCGTTGAAGATGAATGAGAAACAGATGATAAGAATGGGAGAATCCATAATTCTATTAGGAATTGTTTTAGCTCTAATTCAAGTAAATAAATACATTCCAATGGTCGGATTTGTAATTGTAGGATTAGGATGTGCACCTATTTATCCAGCAATTATAAGATCTACACCATATAGATTTTCTAAAGCTGGATCACAAAGTGCAATGGGATTAGAAATGGCTTCAGCATATGTCGGAAATCTATCTATGCCACCTCTTATCGGCTTGATAGCAAGATCGATAGGAGATAATTATTCTATTCTTCCTTATTTCATGATTGGATTTGCTGCTCTGATGATAATATGTCATGAAACAATTAATGAAAAGACTAGAAGAAGAGACAAGAAACTCTCATCTGAAGAATTGAAAAGATATCAAACTTTTTAGGTTTATAAAGTATCTCTATAAAACAAAAAGAATAAATGATGATTTAGTTTTATAATTTATCAAAGGGATACTTTTTTATGCCATCATATGATGTAGTAATAGTCGGAGCTGGTCCATGTGGATACATGGCAGCTTATAAGTTGATTAGTGAAGATCCAAATTTAAAGATCATCATTTTAGACCAAGGAGAGGATATCTTTGATAGACCTGTTCCTGGAGTTAAAAGAGATTCATCAAAGCCTAGAAAGAAAATAGACAAATATGACATCACTAGAGGATTTGGTGGTGCCGGTGCTTTTTCTGATGGAAAATTTAATGTAACCACTCAATTCGGAGGTTGGTTAGGAGATTATATCGGAGATAACGAAGTTCTATCTCTCATCAATTATTGTGATGAAGTCAATTTAGGATTTGGTGCTACAAAAGATATAACAAATCCTTATACTGATGAAGTCAGATTGATCGAGCAACGTGCAATCGGAGCTGGACTTTTATTGCTCAGAGCATCAGTGAGACATTTAGGAACTGATGGGAATTACCATATATTAACTGAGATTAGGAAATATCTTGAAAGCAAAGGTGTCGAATTCAAATTCGAAGTCAAAGTAACTGATATAGAAGTAAATGACAAAGACGAAATTCAAGGTGTTATCTTAGAAGACAACTCTAAAATTGAAGGAAAGAATGTCATTATGGGTGTAGGTAGAGAAGGAGCTACATTCCTCTCACAGATGCTCAATAATCACGGTGTTAGAACTTTGAACAATAGAGTCGATATAGGAGTTAGAGTCGAAACTACTAATGTCGTAATGCAGGATATCAACAAGAATCTTTATGAAGGAAAATTCTTGTTCCACACAACCCAAGGAACCATCGTAAGAACATTCTGCTCTAACCCTTCTGGTCATGTCGTCATGGAAAATGAGGATGGTGTCATTTTAGCTAATGGTCATTCCTATGCCAATCCAAAATTAGGAAGTCAAAACACTAACTTTGCCTTATTGGTCTCTCATGAATTCAGCGAACCTTTCAAGGATCCTAACCAATTTGCCAAAGACGTTGCAAGCTTAGCTAATAGATTGGCTTGTGGGAAAGTCATACTTCAAAGATATGGTGATTTAAAGAACGGCAGGAGAAGCACACCTAAGAGAATCAAAGAAGGCTTTGTCGAGCCCACTTTGAAGGATGCAGTACCTGGAGACTTGTCTCTTTGCATGCCATACAAGACTTTAAAGTCAATTATAGAGATGATCGAAGCTTTGAATTATGTAACGCCTGGCATCGCAAATGAACATACTCTTCTGTATGGTGTTGAAGCTAAGTTCTATTCCGATAGACCAGAAGTAAACAATAACTTAGAGACAAAGAAGATATCCAATCTTTATTGTGGTGGTGATGGAGCTGGTATTACAAGAGGTCTTGCTCAAGCTTCAGCCAGCGGTGTTTTGATTGCTGAAGATATCTTGAGAAAATATTTGAAATAAAAACGATATTTTTTACTTTTTGCCGACTTTAGTTTATTAAAATTTCGAATTGATTTTGTAGTAAAAAATGACTATAAAATCCATTCTTTTTTCTTTGGTTTGAAAGAGATTCCATAAGTAGTTTTTATATATCTCATTTATAATATTTTGTGCGTCAAGATTGAAATCTTGATTGAAAGGAAGAACATATGGAAGAAAAAGAACAATCTAAATCTTCCGAGAAATTGATGAAAGAGAAGGCCAAAGAAGAAAAAGCTCTTCAAAAAGACCCAAACTATCAAAAGTCTCTCGTTGAAAAGAAGTTTTTAGATGGATTCGATGCTTCACAAGAAACCATCGAAGATGTCAAAGCTAAGTTCGAAGTTGATCCCGAAATTGGATTGACCGAAAATGAAGCTCAAAAACGTTTGAACGCTTATGGTCCTAACAAGCTAATAGAAGCTAAAAAAGAGACCGTAATGCAAATGTTCTTAGGGGAATTCAAAGACCCATTGGTCTTGATTCTCTTAGTTGCAGCTGTCATCGATGCAGTGATTGCAATCATCAATGGAAATGAAGTAGCCGACTGGGCAGAAGTTGCAGTCATTCTAGCTATCGTCATCTTGAATGCTGTAATCGGAACTGCCCAAGAAGCTAAAGCTGCTCAATCCCTCGAAGCCTTAAAAAAGATGTCTTCACCTTCATGTACAGTTAGACGTGATGGAAAATTGAAGACTGTAAAGGCTACTGAAGTAGCATTGGGTGATGTCGTTATCCTCGAAGAAGGAACCATTACTCCTGCAGATGTTCGTTTGACAACATCAGTCAACTTAAAATCTGATGAAGCCTCTTTGACAGGTGAATCCGTTCCATCAGAGAAAGACTGCAATGCCTTATTAAAAGGCGATCATGCTGTCGGAGATGAATCCAACATCGCTCACTCTTCATGTCCTATTTCTTACGGACGTGGAGAAGGAATAGTCGTGGGTACCGGAATGAATACCCAAATAGGTAAGATTGCTTCCATGCTTCAAGAGAACAATGAAGAAACTCCATTGCAAAAGAAGCTTGCTGAATTAGGAAAGATTCTCGGATTCATTTGTATCGGAATCGTCGTCGCAATGTTCATCGTTGGATTGCTCTGGTTGATTCCTTCTTTCATGAATGGAACATTCAAGCCTGAAGATATCATCAAATTGTTCACTGCTGCTATCGCTTTGGCTGTCGCAGCTGTTCCTGAAGGTTTACCTGCAGTCGTCACTATCGTCTTGGCCATGGGTATGTCCAAGATGGTCAAAGTCAACGCCATCGTAAGAAAGTTGCCTTCTGTCGAAACTTTAGGTGCTGTCACTTATGTTTGCTCTGATAAGACTGGAACCTTAACTCAAAATCGTATGACCATCAAAAAGGTCTACGCCAACAATCAAATCATCGATGCTGATAAAGTTGATATCCATAGTGAAGAATTCGAATTAGTCACCAAAGGAATGATGCTAGACTCCAATGCTTCTATCAATGGAGATAGATACGGAGATCCTACAGAAATCGCCTTATTGGATTTTGCACATCTATTCAATATTGAAAAAGAGGAGACTGAGAAGTCTTCTCTTCCCAGAATTGACGAGATGCCTTTCGATTCAGTCAGAAAGATGATGTCTACTATGCATGTCATCAAAGACATTCCTGAGAATGCCACTTTGAAGAAATATGAATTCAAAAACAGTGAAGCTGATGGAACCATCATCTTCACTAAAGGTGCTTTGGATTCAATTCTCTCTCATGCTAATAGAATCTTAATCAATGGTGAAGTCAGAGATATCACCGATGGTGATATAGCTAATATTAACAATGCCGCTAAAGAATTAGCACAGCAAGCATTCCGTGTATTAGCCTTTGCTATACATAATGGTGAGAAAATAAATGAGGATAATCTCATCTATGTCGGAATGGTCGCAATGATTGATCCTCCTCGTTTAGAGGCTAAGCCTGCCGTTGAAAAGCTGCATCGTGCTGGAATTACTACAGTTATGATCACTGGTGACCATGCCGATACTGCATTAGCCATCGGAAGAGAGTTAGGAATTGCTACTTCTCCTGAGCAAACTATGACCGGTGCTGAAATAGATAAATGCACTCCTGAACAGCTTCAAGAGTTGGTCAAGACCAAGAGAATATTTGCTCGTGTTTCACCTGAAAACAAAGTTGAAATCGTCAAGGCTATCAAAGCTAACGGTGGAATCGCTGCAATGACAGGTGATGGTGTTAACGATGCTCCTTCATTAAAAGCCGCAGATGTCGGAATCGCTATGGGAATCACCGGAACTGATGTTGCAAAATCTGCTGCTGATATCGTCTTAGCCGATGATAACTTCGCTTCTATTGAAAAAGCTGTAGAAGAAGGTCGTGGTATTTATTCAAACATCAAAAAGACTATCTTCTTCTTGCTTTCATCCAACTTTGCTGAAATCTTGGTCATGTTCTTAGCTACATGTGCAAACATCATAGCTCCTATGACCGCTATGCAGTTGCTTTGGATCAACTTGATTACAGATTCACTACCCGCCATCGCCTTAGGACGTGATGACAAGGATCCTGATATCATGAACAATGCTCCTAGAAATCCAAAAGATGGAATTTTTGCTCATGGTGGATTCAAATTCAATATGTTCTATGGTTTCATCATCTTCATCATCGTCTTCGCAGCCTTCCTCATTCCTGTCATCTATGGAATGACTAACCCTGACTATCATTTGACTTGGAATCAAATGATGGCTTCGGAAAGCTTAAAAGAAGTTTTAATCGCCGGTAGAAATAAATCTACTTATGCTAATTGGAACGATGTATATAATGCATTGAATAATGGCACAAATTTGAATTCCATCTTATCAGCTGATGGAATTAAATCTATGGAGATATTCCTCAATGCCAACCCGATGTATGCTAGAGGCAACACCGGCACTGAATTAGATATTGGAGAAGCAATACATGCCATATCTTGTTTTGAGGATGCACGTACTATGGCTTTCACTACCTTAGGTCTTGCAGAACTCTTCCATATGATTGGAATGAGCAATATCAAGAAGTCATTCATCCATGTATTCAAGGGAACTAACTGGTTCTTCATCGTAGCCTTTGGATTCGGATTGATCCTTCAAATATTGGTCACTGAAGTCCCTGGACTTACCGATATCTTCCTCGGTCATAGCAACGGACTTGAGTGGTACAATTGGATGATCTGTGCCGCTTTAGGAATTGTTCCTCTAATCGTACACGAAATAGCTGTTCCTTTCTTTAGAAAAAGAGAAGTTATCTAATAATTAGAATAACTAAGATTAGCGAGGCTAAGCCTCGCTTTTCTTTTTTTGTTTTTTACTTTTTCTATAATCGACGTATAATAATATATGTGAAGTTTCGTTTCACATTGGGGCTGTCTAGGTCTCGACAGGTGAGGAGGAACTTTAAGAGCAGCGGATTGGTCACCTAATGACCTTACACAAACACAAGTGCCAAGAAAAACGTGTCATTCTTCCGTCAGCCCTCTTTCCAAATGGCTGCTGCTTACTAATCTAGAATTAGTTACCAGTTTTGCCTAGGCATTAGTTCCTAGGCCACGGACGTGTCTTGAAGAACTCGGTGAGTTTTCTTCTTGTACGCGTAAACAGATTCACCTTATCTTTATACTTTTTCTTGCCAGTAGAAAGACGGACACAAAGACAGGGAGTCGAGTTTCCTTGGTCGACTGACACCATGAGATTCGACTGACAAGTCAGCCTAAGCTGTAGTGCTTGAAGCGGGGCCTCATTTGGACAGGGGTTCGATTCCCCTCAGCTCCACCATTAGATATGAAATGTCCCCCAAAATTTTGCCCAAATAGGGTAAAATGAAAAGGAGGATTTTTTTATGAAATTAACTCTAGAAGAAAAGCTTGAAAATGTTAAATTACACATAGAAGATGGAGTGCCACTTTATGAAATACAAAGAACGAGAGGCCAAAATGTTTCATAACTCAAGTATTTTGTGGCGCTTTATCGAAAGTGGGGAAAAAAGGCATTTATAAAAAATCAAGAACGAAGGCAATATTCACGAGAAACAAAATTGAAAGCAATCAAAGAGCATTTTGAAAACAATAAATCATATAGACAAATTGCGATTGATTTAATGCTTACAGAGCCAGGGATTGTTTCAGATTGGGTAGCGATGTATAAAGAAAAAGGTGAAGAATCAATTAAAGATACATGCTCAAGAGAAGCATATAAGCATCATGATGATAAAGTGTTGGAAAAAGAATATAAAAAACTTTTAGAAGATTTAGAGCGGGCAAAAGCGGAGAATGAATACTTAAAAAATCATTTTCCCTGGTTCTAGAAAGAAGCAAACAATCAAGGAAAAAGTAAAGGTTGGAAAAAAGCTTAGGGAAGAAATATAAATTATCATTGCTTCTTGAAATTGCATGTTTATCCAAACAAGCATATTATTATGGATTAAAAAATATGTGTTACAAGGCGAATAAAGATAAAATCTATGAAGAATTGATAGTGAAAATATTTAATAAAAACTATCAAAAATATGGTGTAAGGAGAATGACAGATGCAATAAATATAGAATTATCCAAGCAAGAATTACCTAATATTAATCATAAACGTGTTGAAAGAATTATGAAAAAAATAGGAATCCAAGCAAGACCAAAACAAAGAAAACATATATCATATAAAGGTGATTTTGGAAAGAAATATAAAAAACTTTTACTTGAAAAGAATCTATTAGAAGATAAAAACCTTTATGTATATAAAAGAGATTTTGAAACAAGTGGTCCATATCAAAAATTAGGTACTAATATAACTGTATTTATTATGCCATATGGGAAATTATATCTATCTCCAATTATTGATTTTCACACAAGAGAAATACTAGGATATAATGTTTCAAATCATCCAGATTATCGTCAAATAGATAAAATGATCAAGGACTTAGAAAAGAAACATGGGAAACAAATAAAAGGAGCAATTTTACATAGTGATCAAGGCTGGCAATATCAAATGAAAAGATATCAAGAAAAGCTAAAACAATTAGAAATTGAACAATCAATGTCTAGAAAAAGAAATTGCTTAGATAATTCTCCAACAGAAAATTTTTTCGGTAGAATGAAAGAAGAAATGTTTTACGGGAAAGAATATCTTTATAGTGATATGGATAAATTAATTAAAGCAATTGTTAAATACATTGAATATTATAATGAAGAGCGAATAGTAAACAAATTTCATATGAGTCCATTAGCATATAAAATAAAACTATTGTCAAATCAATCAAATTAATGTTAAATATAGGTAGAGTTGCTAAACCCATGGGCAAAATAAATGGGGACACATCAAAAGCCTGAAGTAAACAATCAAAGTTCAAATGCATAAAGGAGTTTGGTTTTATGAAAATATTTATTAGTCATTCATCAAAAGATAAATTTGTAAAAAGTTTTGTAGATTTTTTAACTTCATTAGGAATTAACCCTAATGATATCTTTTGTAGTTCGTTAGAAGGCCAAGGAGTAAAAAATGGGACTCGAATCAATGATTCTGTAAGAAAAGAATTTAATGCTTCTGACTTAAAAGTATATTTGATATCTCACAACTTTTTAGAAAGTACATATTGTATTCAAGAATTAGGAGCGCTATGGTCTTTAGGTGACGATAAACCACATTTTATATTTAAGTTTGAAGATGTTAATGACAATGATATCAAAGGATTTGTTGATTCAAGTTATAAATATAACTTAGTTAATACTGATGGCATGGCATGTTTTTATGATGAAGTTGCAGATTTATTCAAACTTCAAAATAAACAAGCTGTTATTAGCAGAGCAATTGATACACTATTAACAAATATAAAAAAAGAAGTAACTGTGTTAGTTGAGGATAAAGATAAAACGTCAAAAGAACTTGAAGCAGAAAAAGTCAAGAATCTTGAAAAACAATTTGATGATTTGTCTATAGGCGAAAAGAAAATAATCGGAAGTATTTATTTTTCTGAGGATGCTGTAGGATATTATTCAATATCTAATGGGACAATTGGATTATTACTTTCAAAGTTATTTTTAGTTAGAACTGCTAATATTTCTACAGGATTCCAGCAATTTCCGTATGCATTACAGCCGTGGGCAAGAGCATTTATTAAAAATAATAAAAAAGTACAAAATGAATTATTGAATCTAATTAAGAATAAGGGTGGTTACATTCAAGATAATCCATTTAATTTCTAGTGTAAATAATTGTAGTGGTTTTATTCTTAAACTTGCATTTAAGGAGAATAATTAGAATGAAGACATATGTGGGTAATTTAAATTATAATGGTCAAGAAACTCTTTATTTATTTGACGGGCGAACTATAGAATTATATACTTCAAGGGAGCAATCAGATGAAATCTTATATACAAAATTAGCTGATGGAGCAAAGGCTTTAACAAACGAAAGAAAGCCATTGGCGAACGATGTTTTAAATGGTGTTGTTTTTGATACGGGTGAGGAGATAATATCTTTAATTGATCCAAGTAATTATGGATATCATAGCCATGGCTTTGAAGATTGTATTATAGATATACCAGTTCATGATTATATTTTATTAAAGCCTGATTCAAATCCTGAGCTTTCTGGGGTAAAAATAGCATATTTATCGAAAGAATTTAGCAGATTTTTAAATGTGAAGCCAAAAATTGATTTTCAGAGAGGCGAAAACAATATATCAAGTCTTTTCGATGTTAATACTGCTTCAATTAATAATAAATCAATTTTTACTATAGATAATGTTGATTTTGAATTATCACCTACTTGGTCTTTAAATCATAAAAATGGTTATAACCTATCGTTAGGGATCTCACTATTAATAAAAAAAGAAATTGATTGCAAAGAAATTATTAAAAATTATCATTCATTGGAGAAACTCATAAAATTTTTATTTTATAGAACAGATATATGCCCTGATAAAATCCTTATATATTTTCCCTATAAAAAAGGTAAGATTATATGCAATCACCACAAGGAATACAATCCTATTCCCGAGGAATATGATTCAATTTGGAGAGATTCTATTCCATGGAATTGTTGCTATAATATAGTTGGTGAAATATACAAAAAGATTTATTCAAACCAGTTATATATGATTCATATTCCAGAAACCATCGATAAACGCTTATGGATATCAGTGAATGACATATCGTTATTATCATCTGCATTTGAAAATACATTTAAATTACTTCATAAGAAAGAAGAAATTTTTTTTAATGAAAAGCGTATAACAGCAGAACAAAATGCTAAAGAAAATATAAATAGTTTGATTTTAAATTCATCAGGTAAAGAAAAAGAAATTTATAAATATTTATTGAAGAGAATAAATGATAAACGTTTGGAAGATATTTTGTATTTTTGCTTTGATAAGTATTCATCAATGCTAGAATGGGTAAAGAGCAAATTTGCTCCTGACACAGATTACAAAAAAATAGCTAAAACATGCGCTGATAATAGAAACGATGTTGATCATGGTAATAAATATGAAGTCGCTCATGAAGTAGCTAGTGCATTTGGTATGCTAAGAGCTCTAGTGTTGTGTATGCAATTAAAATCAAATGGAATGTCTGATGAAGATATTACAAAATCAATCCGACAAGTATTTGGGTTTAGAAGATTAGAAATATAATCTCAACTGTAAATAATAGTAGTGATTTGATACTAATTATTACATTTAATAGAAAACTATTTGAAAAGATATGCTAAATACTGCCGTTTAGTGGAATCTAGATACATACGTAAAATAACTGTATGTGATTGACAGTTGAATTATTACTGTATTTTATTGCTGGAAAATAAGAATTGGAAAACGACAGATTAGACATATTTTACATTGTACTGTAAAATATAATTAATAAATATCTTGCTTCTCTTCGTAAAAATTATGATGATATGGTAACATTAAATATAATATATTCGATGGATCTAGGTAATATAAGGCGTATGGCTTTTTTATGGGGGCCATATTTATGTATGATGCTGAATTAAGAGAAGAAAAAAGAGCTTATCAAGAAATACAAAGGGAGATTGATAAATTAATAAATATTTATGAATCTCAAATCAAAAAAATGATGAGTGAATTTTCAAAAATTGATGGTAGTGCAGAAAAACAAATCGAAGCACAACTAAATGATCTAGAGAAGAACATTAAAAATATTAAAAAAGAATTTAAAAAAGCCATTGATGAGCAAAAGAAGAATTACTTAAAGTTGCTTGATGATGAACGAGATTATGCAATGAAACGATTGAATCAAAAGACTGATTCGTTATTTGATGAATATCAGTCTGTTTTGTCTTCTTGCTTTGTATTTAAGGGGGACTTATAATGGCAGAATTGAATGAATATCAAATTAATCAAATAACTACTAATATCAAGCAATTTAGTGAAACTTATAAAGAATTAACTTATAAGATTAGTAAATCAAATTTAGACAGAAAATTTGATAAAGCTGTAAGTAATTTAAAAACTTATATAAATGATACAAAAAAAGCTATTCAAGATGCTGAAAAGGCATTCAAAATCGCCATCGAAGGGGAAAAGCCTTTTTTTGGACTATTATCAACAAATGGTTTAAATGATATAATCAACAAGAAATTTAGTGAATCATCTGAGGTAATTAATAAAATAATAAAAGAAAATGATGATAATATAGAAAACATTATTAACTCATTACCGATTTACTAATTGCGGAATGGAAGGTCAATACGGAACTTCTTTTGCCGCTCCTTGGATTGCAAGAAAACTTTGCTATCTTATCGATGTAATGGGGTTTTCTAAAGAAGTTGCTAAAGCTTTAATTATTGATTCAACTGCCGGGTGGGCATATGCAAAAAACAGTGAAAAATTCAGAAATTTAATCGGATATGGTGTAGTCCCTATTAGAATCGAAAAAATAATTGAGGCCGATAACTCCGAAATTAGATTTGTCGTTCAAGGCATTTCAAATGCATACACTACGTCTAATTATGCTATTCCTGTGCCAAAAGATGCCGACAAAACGAATTATATCGCCCGAGCGACATTGTGCTATTTTCCGGGATGCAACAGGCTTCAAGGCATTGATCATACGCAAAGGGAACTTTCCATTAAGTTTGGCAGGATGACAGATAAAGGAATAAAAGATATCAACGAAAACACTCAAGATGACGATGACTCGTATAATAGTGAACGAAAAGCACGCAATGATTTTAGAAAATGGGAAAATACAAAATTCATATCGAATTTAATGAAAGATAATCCTAAAAGTCTTAAAGCGTATAACGAAGGGCTTTGGGGGTTGGCGCTCACTTCTAAAGAAAGAAGAACAAGAGCAAAGAAAGAAAATTTAAGCTTTGGAGTTGTAATCACTTTGAAAAATATAAAAGGCGAAAATAAAATCAATGATTTTAAACACTCTTGTTTATTAAGGGGCTATATAGTTACTGAAGTTAAAATTGATAATCAAGTGAAAATCTATGAAAAAGCACAAGAAGATATCACATTCGATTAATGACAAGAACGTCACAAAATAACATCAAAGATATACTCGAGATGATTAAAATTACTTTGAATTATGGTTAAAAGCAAAAAAAATATTGTAATTTTACTTTCTATTAGCTTGGCTACATTGATTGGAATTTTTCTTATAGATTATTTTTGTAAGGAACCCACTCTTGTTTTTCGAATACTAGAGACGCTATTAACAATAATCAGCTCCATTTTATCAACGCTTGGTTTAACGATTAATTATAAAAAGCAAGGAAATAAAAATACCTTTCAGAGTGCAAACAATAATACTAACATTCAAATGAGTGGGAGCGGATTCTTGATTATCGACAACTCGAAAAAGAACGATGTCAGCGAATTAGCAAAAAAATATATAGAAATGGACAAATTCAAGAAAGATAACATTAATCTGATTGTAGAAAAAGCTGGGAAAATTGCACATGACGAAAATATAACGATTCTATGTAGTCCAAAAAAGGATTTTATTTTAAAGTATTTATCTGAAAGGACTTTAATCTCATCTAATGACCTGCAAGAAATTTGGGCTTATCTTTTGGTTCATGAATGTCAAAATCCTGGTACAATTTCAAAAAGAACTTTGGATGTTGTAAAAAATATGAATTCAGCCGAAGCAAAGTTGTTTTCAGATGTTACAGTTCATTGTTTAGATGATGGAGTGCTTTATAAAGTATTATGCGATGATCGGACTGAAATCAATTTTCTAAATTTAACTATACTGCAAGATATAGGTTTAATCAAAAGCGTCGAATTTATTAGTCGACATATAAAAATTGATACAAAAGGCGAAGAATCAATTATAAATTCTGGCTATATTTTCCTGATAAAGAACATTGGTGATACCCCACAAGAAATTGATTTTGATTGTTATATTCTAACTTCCGTCGGATTAGAGGTCAAAAATGCTTTAGGCGTACATATGACACAGGAAATATTCCTTCAACTTTGTAAAAAAAATCAAAGATCAGTATTCTTCAAATCAAAATCTTCAGTTTTCCATGCACAAAATTATATGCCAAACGGGGTCTCAAATTAATTATCAAAACGAAAATCTTTTATAGTATTTTTCGAAAGAGCAAAACCTCCAATGCCGTGATATGTACTCAAAAGGAGGAGAGTTTTCATAGATTTTAAAAATCAAGAAGTAAAGAGACTAAGAGGCGTCATCTGCACCCGATATTCCTGCAACAAACAAAGAGAGGAATCCATCGAAAGCCAGATACGAAAATACAAGTGATTTGCTAAAACAAACAACATCGATATCATCAATACTTATATTGACAGAGCGATGTCGGCAACCAACAATAATCGCCCTTAGTCCCAAAGAAGGATCCTGGATTTCTATCTTAATCGTTTTGAAGTGGTACTGATTTGGAAATAAAATTGTTTCTCGAGAAACAGAAAACAGACGATTTAGTATCGGGATATCCTTCGTGAAAACGTAGTTAAGCTGTTGTCTGCGACGGAGCCCAATATCGAAGGACCTGCGGGAATCCTATTCGAATCTATGAACGACGGATACAACAAATACTATGTTTTTGAAATGAAGATATTGATAGATTTGCTAGCCAACACCATATAATAATCGGTGATAAATATTAACGTAGTGGCATAATAAAGTAAGGAGACAAACTTACATGAATGATATTTTCCATATAGATGAATTTATTGAAAAGAAAGTCAAAGATATGTTTAATTTTGATTTTTGGATGCCTGGTTTAACAAATAGACAAAGCGATGAATATAATGATAATCTTAAGGCTTTTCACTATATATTTTCTTTAGGAGAAGATGGAAAGACATATTTATGGAATAAGTACATTACTTGGAATTCTACTCTTTCTAATTCTTATGAAAAAGATTTTACAAAGGATGAACTAGATTTTTTAAGATTAATAGAGAAAGCTAAACAAGATGCTATTAATAAATATGGATCTTTGTCTGAGGATATTAATATCAATAAACCTATAGAAACGAACCGTTTAATTTTAAAAGCTTTTAATGAAAAAACTTCTAAATTATATGATGAATATTTTTATCAAAATAAAGATGAATTTGAAAATTATTATGGTTTGGAATATGGTGATTCAATTAAACATTGTTATATGAACGAAAAACCTTTAGGTTTTGCTATATTTCTTAAGAATAGTAATACACCTATAGGTAGTATTTGCTTTACGAATTTTAATAATACTTTGTACAATGTTGAATATTTTGTTAAAAAAGAATATAGAAGAAATGGATATGCTTTTGAAGCATTAAATGAACTTATAAATCAACTGAAATTAAAAAGTCTATTTGTATTGTCTGAAACTTTAAGACAGTGTGTATTCGATGTTGTTAATCCCGATATTAGATGTCTAAAAATTAAAACTAAAATAACAAATATTGGTTCACAAAAGCTTGCGGAGAAGGCTGGATTTACAAAATACGGAACTTTATTATTTTCTGGATGCTATAAGAATAAATATTATGATGAGGTTGTTTATTATCTTGTATTGAATGAAGATAGAAAGGCAAATTAAATTAATAATTACTTGTAAAAAAAGTCTGACGTTTATAGTGCTTTAAACTTTTTAAACCGTCGATGATAAGAATAAAGCTTAAGCATTTACAAATTCATAAAAACAAGTCTCTAAGATAATCAAGAGACTTGTTTACTAAAAAATAAATTGAAAATAAATTGTAAATGTGTAAATGATGTGCTGTAATATTTCCAGAAACATGAAAGTGAGGATTAAACCATGACAGAATATGAAGAATTCCTTATGGCAAAGATCAATGAGCTTGAGAGAAAGATGCCAGGGACACCGACGGCGTTCTCCGCAAGGAAATCAAGTTCAAACTCGAGAAGGTCGGATTCTAAGGAGACGCGCCGATGAAAACCGAAGAAGCCGTTCAAGAGCTCAAATCCTATATCGAAGCCTCCTACGCTAAAACCATGGAGCCATTGGCCCCCGGCATCGTCCGTGGCCATCTTCGCTCGATTAGCACGGACATCGAAGACGGAATCGCGCTCTTCGTCTCGCACGTCCTTCCGGAAGGGTACAAGCTCTTGCTGGACCCATCTATCCATGTTGACGGCGTCAACAACAGACCCGATCTGCTGGTGGTCAACGAATCAAATGCGGTAAGGGCGATGATTGAAATCAAGGCCAACATGGGCTGGTGCAGGAACGCGTCCGGCGTACTTGATGACATCGTGTCCAACGACGCAAAATTCAAATCCCAAGGCCGCCTGTCGTGCGAATTTTCCAAGGAGGAGACCATCGAGGTTTCCTACGGGGAGGGCGTGAAGCTTTTCCTTGTCGCCCTCACGGACAGCAACTGCACGGAGAAGAAGCACATTGCGAATAAAGCCTATGCAGATTCAGTCGGGGTTCATCAATACAACTTGTTCTCCGGTTGGTATGGCGGGCTCACGCCATTGGAGGTAGAAACATTTGCAGCCGAGCTTTTGAAGTAAAGGGACGAAACAAATGGATATCAAGGAAAAGCAGTGTGCTACCTGCGAATACTGCAGGAACCGCAGAAAACTGAAGAGGGAAGCCTTCATCGGATACACGCTCGAGAATGCGAACTCCGATGGCCAATTCGAGAAGGGTCCAAAGCGGAAGCAGGGGCCGAAGGCAATCAGTATTCCTGATCTCAGCCCTAAGAACTAAAAACGATCATGATTTTTGCTACAAATCATGTGTTGTTTCTTATATTTATCAGCTAATTGTAAATCAGACCAAGCAAAAACGGATTTTATATAGTGTATAAAGGCAAGAAATCTCTTTAGTTATTTTTGGGGTTATTTTTATTAGAACTTAGCATGCCAGTTAATTGACTAAGCACATCACTGCCGCCATTAATATTGATATTTCCAACTTTTTCACAAATTCTTTCAACGTATTCTAGCTCTTTTAATTTGTAAAGAGTGGCATTCTCATCCATTAAACGTGCTGTATTAAGTAATGAACGAGTGGAAGCTACTTCTTCACGTCTAGTAATGACATTTGCTTGAGCGCGCTTTTCTGCGACTAAAACAGTATTCATAATGTCACGAATTTCACCAGGTAAAATTATATCTTTAACAGATGCTTCATTTATGCTTAGATACAATTCTTTACCTTTCTCTTTAAGAGTATCTAATAAATATTTAGACATTTCCTTTTTTGAAGCAAGAATTTCATCAAATGTTTTTTCACCAATATAATCACGTAACGCTAATTGAACATATGTGTAAAGTTGATTTTTGTAGTCATTAATCTCAGTAATTACTTTAACATAATCATTAACTTTATAATTAACAACGCAATTTATACGTAATGATACTTTATCATTGGTCAATAATTCTTGGCCAACAATATCCTGAGATACAACACAAGATTCTACAGGAATTACAGTAACGACATTGTTTCCTTTGGTGAAGAAATGTATGCCTGGTTCGAGTAATTTTACAAATTTGTGATTGTAAAGTAGAACACCAATACTTTTTGAATTTATTTCAAATTTAGAAACATAAGGTGCTAATGCTTGTTCAGTAAGTAGATATTTTGGAAAATCACTTGGAATCTCAGGAGTATTTAGATTAAGATGCAAAAATTGATGCTTATAATTCGCATCCCAAAAATAGTATTTATTGGGTGTGAGGACACTCTCAAAAATACCATCAACTATGTGAACGACAATTTCTCCACTTTTTACTTCTACTTTTAAAGTTTCTTTCTGAAAATCGCTGTCACTATTAAAAATTCCTAAATCGCTGATATCATTAACTTTAATTGCTGAATTATTAACCTCACAAACTTCATAAGATTTTCCGCCTAAAGTGTTATATACACCAGCCCCGACCATTTTTATGAATTTCCCTTTCTTGCATAGAAATCCTTTGCAACCTTCTTTAATTAATACTCTCATATTTTCATCCTCCTATATTAATAACCCTAATAAATAAAAGGGATTATTAGCGATAAACACCCTATAAACATAAAGCGGTCTTTGATTAAGTAAGTACTCTTTTAGTCGGAATGAAATCATTTGGACTAAATTCCATATTTACGGTATCCTCATTGAACAAAGCAAAATGCTTATTATCACTTACTCTATTAGCAAAACGAGCCTAATTTTTCTTTGATGCGGGTGTTTCTTTTTTTGATTGGACATAAAGTCCAATAGTTTAATAGATTTTTTCTGTTTTTTAAACAGAAGCTTTGACCACTAAGCTTATTGACTATCAAAAAGACAATCAAGTGGGATTCGAACCCACGTCATTTACACCTCAAAGGTGCTAGAGGCATTATTTTTCAAAGAGGGATTTGCCATTTCCCGCAAGAGATCCAGTATACACTTTGAAATATCTCGTGTACTGCGACAAATTGACATGTCCGCCTTATCGGTATAACTTGCATTAATAGTGTATCATTATTCAAGCTTAAAAAAATAATAAAAAAGAGTTTTTGATATTAAATATATATAATTTTTCGATATTCACAAATCGGCATCAAAGGTGGAGTGCTCCTTGCTAAGTACAAGAAGTGGATAGGAGTCAGTAGGCGCGACCGTTTGATGAAAAAGGCCAAAGATCCGGAATTGAAAAATGCCGTGAATCAATTGTATCGCCCCGGAGCCATGATTGGCGATGGCGGAACTGTTAATGTCCTAAAATTTGAGAAAGTTACTGGCTTGGGCATTGCTAAACATGGTAAGCTACATACGATAAAGGCTGAAAATACTATAAAATATCTCAAGCGTATATTATCCAAAAGCGATAGATAACTAGCAAACAAATTACTTAAGAGCCTTATAAAGACATTAGGAGGAACTAAAAAATGAAATTTGAAACTATATATACTGATTTTAAAAATTTATTTCCGGAAGAAAAAGAATATTTTTCTACGTGTGAAAAGAATTCCGTTATCGGAGATGATGGCGACGAGTTATCGCATATGTCATTCGGAATATTTGTCATGCCTTTCATCTACAGGCTTTTGGAAAACGAAGATGATGCAAGGTTGAGAAAAGCGTTCTCTTTCTTTGAAGATATGGCTAAAAGCGAAGATTATAGGGTGCAAAACTTGCTTCAAGTCACTATATTGGAAAATCTTACAACCGAAAGCGAAGAAATATACAAAGCTGCCCAAAAATACATTGGTCCTGAGACGAAGAAATTTGTAAATCAGGTAGCCACCTATATGAATATAGAACCGATGATATGAAGAAAAATAGCGGCCTTTTTGGCCGCTATTTAAGTCCAAATATTACAGTTAATACTAGTAGTATGAAAGATTATTTTGATTTGTTCTTGAGCTTGATTATGTAGTCCAAGGACAATCTCATCTCATTGTCATCTCTATATGAATTAACTAGATTCCTAAACAATTCTTCATTGTTGTATTTGTTGATGAATGATATCTGCTCAGGGGTCAATGAACCAATTCATCTATTCACTTAACATCCAAAAACAAAGAAGGCTAATTGATTCTTTATAATCAAATTTTATTTTATTAATTTTTGTATTGAGTTATTCATAAATTAATGCCATCTTTCGTAGGATTGTAATATAGCCGATTACATAATTAAAGAAGGATTATTGCTTATAATTCAACAATCTTAACATTGTTTATGCTCTCTCCAAAATGATTTATAGAAATAATAGTCTTATCTTTAAACAAATTATTAATCAGGCTAATAATTTGTTTATTTGTAATTGAATCTATTTTAGAATTCATTTCGTCCAAACAAATGATTGATGAATCTTTCAATAATATCCTTGCTATATTAAATAATTGAAGTTCTCCAGAAGAATATTCATTAGGATTTAATTTTATATCTATGTCTTTTATCTTCGATAATCCCACTTTATTTAAAGCGTCGAATACTGATTCTTTTGAAATCGAATCATTTAATAAAGTCATTTCTTCATAAATGGTTCCACCATTGAAGAATGGATCCTGATAAACGATAGAAAATAATCTATTCCTTTCTTCTTCATTCAATAAGAATGATGGTTTTCCCCCTATTGATACATCACCTTCATTCGGCTTTAACAAGCCAAGAATAAGTTTCATTAAAGTCGATTTTCCTTTTCCACTTTCACCTTTTAATAAAATCTTATCTTTTTCTTTTATATCAAGATTAAAATTAGATAAAACATCTTTATCTTCATATTTAAAACTGCATAATTTAATTTCAATACTATATCCTTTTATTTCATCGTTATTATTCAAGACTTCAGAATATTCAAAGAACTTATTTAATCTTTGATATGAAGCGATGGACTGTTGAATAGTTTGTATTTCCATTCCTATGTTTTCAATTGGAGAAAACAAATCACTTATCAAACTCAACGATGAGATGATCATTCCAACAGTCATATTAAATATGTCAGGTTTTAAACCTGAAACTAAGATTATAGTTGCAATCAAAATACATCTAATCATCTGCATTATCGGTGAAAATATTGCATCATAGAAATAAGATTTTTGGCTTTCCTTATAATTAATATTTAAAATAGTCTCATATCTATTTTTAGAATATTTATATGCTTTATTTATTTTTATTTGTTCTATATTCTCTATAGATTCAAATAGAATTTCATTAGCATTTCCATCACAAGATTTAACTCTCTTTTGTGCTTTTAACATCCTTCTTTGAAAGAATAAAGTCATAAATATTATCAAAGGTAAAATGGCAGTGACTATCAGACCAAATATATAGCTATACATATAAAGCGATATTAATATTCCAACCATCTTAAACAAATCGCTGATCATATCTATTATTCCATCTTCAAAAAGACTATTTAACGAATTCAAATCATTTCCAAAATATCCTTCATATGTTCCTATATCTACATCAGTTAAAAGCCTGTAATCAATCTTGGAATAATGATTTATCATAGCCTTTCTAACATATGCAAAATAATATTGTGAAAAAGAAAGAAGCAGATAATTCTTTAAGAAATTAGATAATCCATATAAGACATAAGATAAGACATAAGCACAAATAAGAATAACTAAGACAGCCATGTTATTCCTATCTAAATAATCATCAGTTATTATTCTAATCAACTGAGCTGGAGTCAAAGACAGAAGAATCGAAACAACTAAAGCAAGAATACATAAAATTGATTTTATTTTGTTTTGCTTAATATATTCCCAAAGTAATTTCTTTATCATAATCACCCTTCCACCAAAGATTTAAACGAATCATCTTTCAATAGATTAAAGTATGTATCTATCTGTGCTATTCCATCATTCAAATAAATGATTCTATCCAGTTTCTTCAAAATATTTTCATCATTGGTAACAATGAAAAACAATCCGCTCATATCTAATACTTGATTTGAAATAGATTCAGACATCGATCTTTCCAAAGAAGAAAATGGATTATCGAGTAAATACATATTAGATTGATGATACAAGCTTCTAGCTAACATCAATCTTTGCTTTTGACCACCACTGATATTCACCATTGTCGGATTGATTTCAGTATTGATATCTAATTGAGAATCTGTAAGACAAGCTGAATTCAAGGCTTCTTTTATATTCCCATCTCTACCTAATTCAATGTTATTAGCAATAGAATCTTTGAATAAAGATTCTTTAGAAGGGCAATAAGAAATAACTTGATTTTTAGATTTAAATAAATCTTTTAAATCTATTCCATTTAGTTTTGCTTCCCCATCATATTCATATAGACCAGTTAAAGACTTTAAGAGAGTTGATTTTCCTGTATGCACTCTACCTACAATTCCAATCTTTTCATCTTTATTAAAACTATAAGTTATAGTTGGAGTTTTAAAATCATCATAAGAATATGAGAAATCGATTAAAGACAATCCAACAGAATTAAACTGATATTCTTCTTCTTTTTCTATATCATCTTCTAGGAAAGGCTTTATACGTTTCCAGGTAACTTTAAGCCCTTGATATGCATTGAAAGATTTTCCAACCTTTGATCCTTTATTGGCTATCAAAACAAAAGTTGTAAGAATAGTTGTGAATGTTCCTATATCATAAGTTCCATCGATGACATTATTTAAGCCAAAGTATAAGACAAAGAACAATCCTATAAATCCAATTGATGAATATATAGATTCCATACTAGCTTTATAAACTAAGTTCTTCACATTCTTTTTAGCTAATATGTCGACTTCTTTAGAATATTGATCTATATATTTCTCATTTACTCCCATTCCTCTAAAATAAATCTCATTCTTCAACATATTCAAAGTACTATCTTTAAACTTAGATGAATACTCTTTGTAATCTTTTGTAGTCATATATACTTTCTTTTTTAGAAGCAAAGAAATAATTATAGATATGAGAACAAAAGGAAGACTCATAAGGGCAATTTTATAATCTAATAAAAAATAAGAAACTATATATCCGATCATCAATATCACTGTATCAAATATCTCTGTAGTCAATTTTCTGATACTTTCACAAGTATCAGAAATATCAGTCGTATTCTTATTCAGGATATCTCCAACTTTATTTTGCTCATAAAAGACCATATCCAAACTCAACATATGATTGAAGCATTTATTTCTCATCAAATAATTCATCTTATTTGAAAATACTCTAACCAGATATCTTTTCAAAAATCTGTTTATTTGAACAAAAATTGTCAAGCCTAAAAATATCAATGCTGATTTGATAATCAAATCAGTATTTTGTTGTTTGATGCTATTGATAGCATCTCCTTCTATCCTAGGGATAAAACTCATCAATGAATCATAAAGAATTCCAGTGATGGTTAAAGGAACTAGTATCCCCCAAAGATAATAGAAATAATATCTAATTTTATTATAGTGTTTCATTTTCCTTGCTTTCTAATCTGTTTTGATTTTGTATATACTTTTGTCAATAAAGATAAAAATTGTTCTTTTTCTTCATCGCTAAAAACAGAGAAGACTGATTGATAATAGTTGTCTTCTAAATCGACGATATCCTTTTTAAACGACTCAGCTTTATCAGTTGGATAAAGTTCATATGCCCTTTTGTCTTTTTGGCTTCTCTTTCTATCGACCAAGCCCTGATCTATCAATTTCTTTACTATTCTAGTTATCAATGCTTTATCTAATCCTAACAACTTTGATAGTCTTTCCTGAGATATGCCTTTGTTATGTCTTATCAAATGCAAAGACATTTCTTCAGAAGATGAAAAGCCATCCATTTCTTTGTTCTTTCTCTTATACAAATCCAGATTTCTACTAATCTTAGTTATATAACGATATCTTTCATCCATAGACTGCTCCTAAAAATAGTTGATTAATCAACTATTCATAGACTAAAACTAGCTATTATATTTGTCAATACATCAAAAAAGAAAACTGCCGATAACTCCAAGAATTGGAGTTTCTCAGCAGTTATTTATTATTTGAATTTTTATTTGCTTTCGATGAATTTAAGGATATCATCATATACAATTTGATGATTGTCTTCATTTAATATCTCATGAAGCATATGATCATATCTCTTATATTCGACATCTTTATATCCTATCTTTTTGAGGTAATTCATCGATTTAGTTAAACCCTTATCGTATCCAGTCAAGAAATCGCCATCTCCATTGAAAGATCTGATTCTTAATTCAGGATTCTTGCATTGATAATGTTTGATCTTTCTAATTTCATTATTAGATTTGATTAGCACTTTATATCCACCAATGGTAAACTCATCTGCAAAAAGCTCATCCGCATTTTTCTTTCTAATGTTTTCTTGACTATAAGAAAGCCAAAGTTTCTCATCCTTTGCCAGACCACTAGCATTTTTTAATAGTTTGGATTTTTTAGTGTATCCGCCTTTAAAGAAAGCTACTACACCACACATAAAATCACCGAGCCAAGCGAAATGCTCGTATTCAACAGTCCCAGTCAATATGAGATTCTTAATCTCATCATCATGCTTTTCTAGATATACTCTAGCTAATTGGCTTCCTAAAGAATGCCCAAACAAAGTCAAATCCTTGCCTGGATATTTGCTCTTGATGAAATGGGTCACCACTACGGCATCATCGATCAATTCATCAAGATTGATGAAATGACCACGAGGATATTTCTCGTTGACATATTCACCATGCCCTCTTAAATCAGAAATAATTACCGCATATCCATTTTTGTTTAAGAATTCACAGAAATCATAATATCTTTGCTTATGCTCCAAAGACCCATGAATAATTTGAAATAATCCTTTAGGATTATCGCAAGGGAAGAAAGTTACTGGAATCTTCTCGCCATCAAATGCATCCAAGAATAATTTTTCCATTTTAAATCCTCACTCTTTCTTGTCATCTTTATTTTCTTCTATTTTCTCTTTAGTATCAAGAAGCTTTGGCTCTTCTTTAATATTTTTATTTCGTTTCTTAGCAAATCCATAACCACCAGAAACATCATAAACATTAGTGATAGTGATAAAAGCTGATGGATCTTCGTCGTTTACAATCTTTAAGAAATCTTGATACTCTTCTTTAGTGAAAGATGCATATACAACTTTCCTTTCAACACCTGTATATCCACCTTGCGCTGTATAAATAGTAGTTCCTCTTCTCATCTTAGTATGAATAGCATGGGATATGTTTTCCCAGTGAGAAGATACGATTTCTGCATGCAATACTTGTGATCCACCGACAAACACCTTCGCTATGATTTGAGAGCATATAACAGCAGACATTATGCCTATCAAAGAAGTGATGATATCCATGTAAGCAAACATACCAGCTGCAATTATGATTGTATCGATGATAATCGAAACAGTATGAGCCTTCATCTTTGTGTGTTTACTAAAATAAACCACGAGACACGTAGTTCCACCAGCACTTCCACCTCCTTTAAAGGCTAAAGAAGTTGCCAACCCCATAAAAACACCGCCAAATACTGCTGCAACAATGCTTACAGCTAAAGGATCATATCCACTTCCTATAACGGGATTAGGATATGAAGACATGTATTCTTCTATTCTCAAATAATGAAATGATTCGACATTTCTAATGGCTGTAAATATAAAGACAAAAGATGGGTAAGTAATAGCTGAAATACTATTCTTGATCAAAGATGAAAATCCTAATAGGATAAAGGCTAAAATAAAAAAGAAAATAGTCAACAATAGAATAATAAAATCAGTATCTATCCAAGACGGATAGTTATTGTTTGTCGATCTCTTTATTATTTCCATAATAGTCAAAGCTATTCCTGAATTTCCACCCATAACAATATTTCCGGGAATTAGAAAGAATGATGTTGCAAAAGCTAGCAATACACTTCCTAAAAATATCAGAATCAAGTTCATCGCAACTTTCTTAGGAGGTAAACTTAAAAATGTTTGCTTAAAGTCTTCCTTATATTCTTCTTTTTTCTTATCCAACCAACTCATCTTTATATCGGTATCGTTATTCATATGTTCAACCTCTTATCAAAATTCAATTGTATATGATAAAAGTGTTTTTCTATTTAGGTTGTTATAATTAATTAACTTTCTCATGAAACGAGTAAATAAAAAGACCTTCCCCAGAAGGTCTTGTCTAATCAATTTAACTTCTTTGACAAATCGATTGCTGTTTGGATTCCTTTATCCAAGAATTCTCTTAAGGCTACTTCGAAACCTCTAGGATCTTCTTTCATCGATTTCTCTGAAACTTCGAATACTCTAAGGTGATGCCAATTTGCTCCACTATATGGTCTTGCCCAGGGTCTATCAACGAATACTTTTTTAATCCTATTAAATGCTTCAGTTCTAATAGGCGTTAATGCATCATCCTCATCAGGAATAGGGAAGGTTAAATCTATCGTGTATCCTTCATGGGACTGCTCGTCATGTGTATCAAATGTGTAAAGCTCGAAAAGACAGAAATATCTAAATCTAAACTTTCCAATAACCTTTTTATCTTGAGCAGGATAATTCTTATTTATCGCATCGATTTCAGGAGTTGAAAATCTGACACATAAATGGGGTGGGACGCCTTGCGTTGAATCTTCACTTCTATAATCGATGAAATCATTCTTCTTTTTGGGAACACTAATTTCTTTCTTTTCCAAGAATTTATCTATTTCAGATTGAATAATATCCTCTGTACACATGCTATTACCACCTTTATTATGAAAATTTGCTACTTTTTATACCACAAAATCTAATATTTAGAACTATCAGAACGCATAATACTCAAAATATTGAGTTTTATCTCCTTTTTTTTACGTATCCATAAACTTAACCAGATCATAGACACACAACATATCAGACATAAACAAGTCTTAGATGCAATAAATAATTAATTCTTGAATTTGATAAAAGCAGTGGATTTTATAGTTGCTCTAATCATCACAAAAATATTACTTTCTTAAAATGTCAATTACGTCTTCTATATCCACAAGATGATATTCATCATATTTTTCTTCCATGAGTCTTACTGGAGCTTTCTTATAAATATCTTTGCTAGATTCACCAGTTAAAATATTCCAATATCTATATACATAACCAATCCAATATAAGATTTCTTCATCAAAACTATGCCCTATAGTGCTTAGCTTCTTTTTACTACTTTCCAAGAACTTCTTCATGATTATCTTATCATTTGCTAATTTTTTAATACTTATTTTAGAGTCCAAATCTTTAGCTATATCAGAATTCATAAAAACATCAATAAAAATCTCACTATCAAAATTATATTTTCTTGAATTTTCAAATAATCTTCCTTGCATATCAGCTAAACAAAGATCAATTCTATCTTTTCTCATTTATATCACCAGATGTATTTTAGCAAAGAAAAACATTCGTTTTATTGACTAAATAATAATTACCAGTTTTGATGATTGAGAAAAGACGTAATATTATTCACAAAGGAGCTAAAGAAATATGAGAGCATATAGTTCAACACTAAAAGGATTCTATGAGGATATTGATAGTGATCAAATCGAAAATAAAATTAAAGCTCAAACAAATATGAACTTTGGTCCAAGTCAATTGCGAGCATTTCATAATTCTTTACCCGCAATAGCTACGGCATTAAAATTCAACCAAGACATTCCATTAGATGCAGAAGTAGCTCTAGAGATGAGAATCCCATTTACTTGTAAAAGAATAGATTTCATCATAGCTGGTGCCGATGATAAAAATAAAGATCATGCAATAATTGTCGAACTAAAACAATGGGAAAAAGTAAAGCATACTGATATGCCCGATATTGTAACCGTTGATTATTATGGTCGAAACACAGAAGAAGTACATCCATCATGGCAAGCATATTCGTACAAATCGACAATATCAAACTTTAATGAATTTGTAGAGCAAAATAATGTTGAGATTCATGCATGTGCTTTTTTACATAACTATAGAGAATGTTATAAAGAAGAATTAGATAATCATATTTATAAAGAAGGAATTGAAAAAGCATATCCTTATATAATGAACGATTATTTTAAGTTGGCAGAGTTTGTTGGAAAATATATCAAAAAACCATCAAAAAATAATATCCTCTTTGAAATCTCTGATGGAAAGATAAAGCCTTCAAAGAATTTATCGGATTCATTAGCTAAAATCCTTGAGGGAAATAAAGAATTCGAATTAATTGATGATCAAAGAATCGTATATTCAAACCTATATAAAAATATAATAGCCAACTTATCATCACCTTATAAACATGTATACATAGTAAAAGGTGGAATGGGAACTGGAAAAACATTAATTTCATTGCAATTATTATCTGCCTTTGTGAACAAAGGAATAAATACATTCTATGTAGCTAAGTCAAGCTATATAAAAGAAGCATATGAAAAGAAATTAACGAAAGATATTCCAGATTATCAGAAGTTAAGATCTTTGTTTTTAGGATCAGGTCAATTCTATAAAGATTCAAATCTCAACGAATTTGATTGTTTAATAGTCGACGAGGCCCATCGTCTCACTAAGCAAACAAAACAATCATATATGTTCTATGGAAACAATCAAATCCAAGAGATTATTCACGCAGCTAAGAACAGTGTTTTTTTCATCGATGAGAATCAAAGCATCGACATCAAGGATTATGGAACAATCGAAAATATTAAAGCAGCTGCAAAAGCCGAACACGCAATTGTAGATGACAATTCTAAATACACCTTAAGGTCTCAATTCAGATGCAACGGCAGCGATGAATACATAGCTTGGCTAGAATCCATTCTATACAACAAGCCTTTTATTAAATCTGGTGAGAAGGTTGATTACGACATTAAAGTTTTCGATGACTTATGCAAAATGCGAGATGTCATAATTGAAAAGAACAAAACAGGAAACAAGCATTCTAGGATGTTATCAGGCGATGTTTTCCCTTGGAAAACAATGGGAATGCCAAAAAGCAAATTAAGCGATTTGTCCGACGATGAGAAAGATATAAACATAGGCGATTTTCACGCCATTTGGAATAAAGATAAAAAATTTGCAGTCGATCCCACATCAATCGATGAAGTAGGATGTATCCATACATCTCAGGGAATGGATTTTGATTATGTCGGATTAATCATCGGTGATGATTTCATTTATAGGGATGGCCTAATACAAACCGACTATACAAAGCATCCAGAGAAATCTGGAGAATTTAAAAGACCTCACAAACAAAGGATAGATCCTAATGATAAAATAATAATAGACAGACTTATTAGAAACACATATAAAGTCTTGATGACCAGAGGTCAAAAAGGAACTTATTTGTATATTATGGATGAACCTTTAAGGTTTTATATAAAAAGGAAAATAAAAGAATTATTGAATTAACAACTTCTTATTATTTATCTAATAACAACTCCGTTTTTCTTCATATTTTGGAGTGTGTTTTCGTCGATATCATCACCAGATTCATCTAAATATTCTTCTGTACCTAATATCAAAGTATGAGTGTCTGGAATTATATCTACAACAGCTACTTTCAACACATCACCCAACACTATTTCTCTTTCAGTGTTTCTACCATAAACTGAAAAACACATTCTTTGATTCTTATAATAATCATTATCGATATGATCATATGGCAACAGACCAGTTATTCCATTAGTTAAAGAAACTTTAATTCCCGATCCTATGAAGTTTCTAACTTCGCCTTCCATAACGTCATACATTCTTGAAGACATGAATCTTTCACATTCCATATCATGAGCATTATTCATGATTTGCTTAGCAAGTTTTTCTTCTTGCGATAATAAGTCAGGGAGATTATCTAAATAATCTCCTACTGCTTTTCTATCCGCTTCATCATTATTGTCTAATAAGAAATCGTGAAGCAATCTGTGAGTTAAAAGGTCTGGATATCTTCTTATAGGAGAAGTGAAATAAACATAATGATTACAATTCAATCCAAAATGAAGTCCAGGCGATCTACTATAGACTACAGGATTCATCATCTTTAATGTACATAACTTTCCTATTACTTCAGCCCATTTAGGAATCGATTCAAAGTATTTAGCTAAGTTTTCAGATGTAATAATCTTAGGAAATAAATCAGGGTCTATTCCAAATCTATCTAAGAAATCTCTAATTAGACACATATCATCAAACCTAGGTGCATCCTCAGTCCTAAACAAAGCAGGAACTGCTTTGTCATTTAAAAGCTTTCCGACTTCATCATTAGCTAAAATCATAAAAACTTCTACTAAGTTCTCAGCTTCAGATTCATGTCTGGGTTTAACTGTATCTGGATTTCCATCCTTATCTAATGTGAATTCAGGATAGTTTCTTCCAAAAACAAGTTGGCCTTTTTCCTTTTTTCTCTTCAATATTTTCCTAGAGCATTCCAACAACAAGTCGACATTATATTTAAGGTCACCATCAAACTCATCTTTCTTTCCTTTTATATATTCGTCGACTTGATCATAAGTGAGTCTTGCTTTGGATTTGACTTTAGACAAAAAGACTTCACTAGATTTATAAATTCCATCATGGTCTAAATGTAAAAGACATGTTATAGTCAATTTATCGACATTTGGATTCAATGAGCAGACATCATCGGATAGAATCGTTGGTAACATCGATATTTCAGTCTCTGGGAAATACATAGATGTAGCTCTTAATCTAGCCTCATAGTCCAACGGAGTTCCTTCTTTAACGTAACTTGCAACATCTGCAATATGAACTCCCACATCATAACCATAATCAGTCTTTCTTATAGATAATCCGTCATCGAAATCTTTAGTGGATGCACCATCTATGGTCACCATAAATTCATTGGTTAAATCATGTCTATCTTTAGCTATATCAGTAAAGTTGGTAGCTAAATTTATAGCTTGTTCATCCACATCTTTAGGGTATGTCAATGTCCCGCCTTTTTCAACTATAGCATTCATCAAATCGAACATTCTATCGCCTGGCTTAGATATCACTTTAGTAACTTCTACATCACATATATAATCTCTTCTATCAATTATTTCCGCCCTAACTAATTGACCTTCTATCAATTCTATAGATGTCCTTTTGACATCGAATCTAACTTCACTATCGATGTTCTTAAAAGAACTGATAAAGAATCCTTCATCATCCTTAGATATAATGCCCTCAATAAAAGATACCGGTCTTACTATTTGAATCAATGAACCTTCACCATTATTCTCATAAAGATCATCATCAATTCTTACAAAGACACAATCTCCTTTTAATAATTTAGTTGCGTCTTGTCCTACTAGTCTTATATCACGCATATCTTTCTTCAAAGGTGTGACGTAAGCATAGTCTTTAAATCTATTTTTAACATATGAAAGAACAATTCTAGATCCAGTCAATGAATATTTACCATCTCCAAGTCTGATTATCCGGCCTTCAAAAACAAGTATATTTAAAAATTTTTTAATCTCATCTAAAGAGCAATTCGACTTAGCTCTCAATTCATCTTCATCCATATCACGAATATTCAATAATTCAATTATTTTGCTTCTATTCATATGTACCACCTAACCAAACTAAAATTATTAAACTTTCTCTTTCTCTTTTCAACATATTTTATAAATAAAAATCCGGCAAATCGCCGGAATTGATATCTATTGGCTGGGAATAGTGGGTTCGAACCACTGCATGCTGGTTTCAGAGACCAGAGCCTTACCACTTGGCTAATTCCCAAAGGCAAAAGATATTTTATAAACTAAGTATATAAATTTCAAGTGTTAGAATAGAGAAAACAGCATTGATTCTTGGTAAAACTACATAGAACAATGCTTTTTGGCATCCTCATAACTCAATCCGTTTAGAACTACTAAGTTATAGATTGAATTAGGATTATCATTATCATAGTTTTCACGTCTGTCAATCTTTTGAGGAACGCTATAAATCATATCCAGATTATTTTTAGATAACTCATCTTTAAAATGATCAGCTATATAGAATGGACTAGATTCATAAATAGATAATCTTTTAAGAGCTCCATCCTCTACATCAGCCAATTTCAAAAGCATCAAGAAATCATCGATTAAGAAGTATATGAGAATATCTTTATGTTTAGATAGATATTTCTCGTATAAATCAAGCATGGCTTCACAAATCAAAGAATTACATCTTCCACCGATAAAGAAATCGCTCCAAGTGCAATACTCACCATTCAATTCGAACCAGCCTTTCATCCCCTGATTTCCCAAAGATAAGATAGATTATTTCTCCAGTTGTGATTCAAGATCTATCTTCGATGTAAAAAATATCGTCGAATCTACCCATATTCCGCCTTTTTTATATATAAGACTAAATCTAAGAATATCAGAAAATGTTTGTATGGAGATATGATTTTTCATAAATGCATCTATGAATATCTGCTTCATTCCAGAAATTTCTTTAAAATTATGCTTATCTATGAAAACGATATTGAAAGTATCTCCATAAAGTTCTTTCATCCTTTCTAAGTTTCTCTTAGCTTTATTTGGAAGACTATCGATTCCATCCCACCAAAAGAAGAACATATTCTTTTCTTCTTTTGTAAGAGATGGATATTCTCTATTCTTTCCGCCATAAGTCTTTGATACATATGGATAATACTCTTTATAAATCTTCTTCAAATATTTGTTATTCTTCTTTTTATTGTGATATGAGACTTGGAACTTAAAAGTTTTAAGAAACTTCTTAAGGCCCATGTTTTTCATTTCATGGAAAGCTTTCTTTATAGTAAATAGAGTCATATCGGATTTCTCCTATTTTTTTCTAATCAAGAAAAGCAGTCTATCGATATCAGCTGGATGAACATTAGTTATTCTAGAAGCCTCGCCTATAGTCTTAGGCTTAATCTTATTCAACTTTTCTCTAGCTTCCAAAGAAATACCTTCAACTTTAGAATAATCCAAATCTTGGGGAAGAATCAAGCTTTCCATAGCTTGCATCTTCTCAACATCTTTCTCTTCCAAATCGATATAGCCTTTATACTTGACATTAGTCTCTATCTTAACACCTAAATCACTAGATAAGACTGGAAGCTTAGGTTCACATTGCTGAAGTCCCTCATATGTGACCTTAGGTCTTTTCAATAATTCCTTATAGGATGTAGATCCGATAGGCTTAGTCTCACCAACTGATTCTAAATACTTAGGCGTCTTTTCATTCAAACCAACATAAATTGTATCAAGTGCATGCTCAGCGACTTTTAATTCATCCATTCTTTTAAGATACTTATCGTATCTGTCTTTGGAATTAAGTCCTAAATCGTATCCAATTTTAATCAATCTTTCATCGGCATTATCAGATCTTGTAATCAATCTATATTCGCTTCTTGATGAAAGAAGTCTATAAGGTTCTTTAGTTCCTTTTGTAACCAAATCATCAATCATAACACCGAGATAAGCTTGATCTCTCCTGAGGGTGAACCAAGGCTTGTTATCTATATATAAAGAAGCATTAATTCCAGCTAAAAGTCCAGCTCCAGCTGCTTCCTCATATCCAGATGTTCCCAATATTTGACCTGCGATAAATAAACCTGGATGATTTCTAATCATCAAATTTCTTTGAACTTGAAGTGGCTGAATCGCATCATATTCGATAGCATAAGCATATTTCAAAAACTCCGCATGTTCAAATCCAGGAAGTGAATGCACCATGGGGCCTTGTAATTCAACAGGCATTGAAGTTGAAAATCCCTGTAGATAAATCGAATCAGTATGAATAGATTCAGGCTCGACAAAAAGCATATGTCTTGGATGATCTTTGAACCTAACAACTTTGTCTTCTATAGATGGGCAGTATCTAGGTCCGACACCTTTTACTACTCCTCCATACATGGCAGAGTCTTTGAGGTGATCTAAGATAATCTTATGAGTTTCAGGAGTCGTATATGTCAAATAACACATAATCATCTTCTCGACGGGTAAGAACTCATTGGTGTCATATGAGAATGCCCATTGTCCAGGTGTTCCAGGCTGAGGCTCTAGTTTAGAGAAATCAATTGAGTCTCTTTTTATTCTAGGAGGAGTTCCTGTCTTCAACCTCAGCAATTCGATTCCCAAATTCTTCAAAGCTTGAGATAATCCATGAGAAGCTTTCTCACCATCAGGTCCACCTTCTTTGACTACATGTCCTCTCAATATCAAAGACTCCATATGAGTTCCTGTAGTCAAAACGACAACCTTAGAAGTTATTCTACTTCCATCTTCCATGACTACCCCTCTTATGGATTTATCATCATCGACTATCAAATCGACAGCCATTCCCTCTTTGATAGTTAAGTTCTTCACCTGCTCCATATAGGCCAAAACAGCTTTAGGATAATCAACTTTATCTTCTTGAGCTCTTAAGGATCTAACTCCAGGACCCTTAGACATGTTCAAAACCTTCATTTGAAGGGCAGTTTTATCAGCTAACTTTCCTTCTATTCCACCTAAAGCATCTATCTCTCTAACAACAACTCCTTTAGCTGATCCACCTATTGATGGATTGCATGGAAGATTCGCAATTACTTTTTTATTTAGACAAAGCATCAATGTATTTTTGCCTAAAATTGCCAAAGCATGGGCAGCTTCTGTTCCAGCATGTCCAGCTCCGACTACAATGGCATCATAATCAAAATTTGTAATCATAGTTTATCCAACGCTCCCTGCTTTGGCCATATCCAATGAAATCAAATGGCTTAGCTCAACTGAATATTCCAAAGGCAATTCTTTAGCAAAAGGCTCTATAAATCCCATAACAATAGTCTTAGTAGCTTCTGATTGAGACAATCCTCTAGACATGAGATAGAACAGCTCAGTCTCATTGATCTTACTCACTGTCGCTTCGTGTTCAATATAAGCAGAATCATTCATACATATATTGTCTGGAATAGTATCCGAAGCTGAGGAGTCATCCAAAATCAAAGTGTCACATTCCTCGTGTGATCTAGCACCATATGCTTGAGGCATAATCTTTATCAAGCCACGGAAATTAGCTTTTCCACCTTCTTTGACAACAGACTTTGAAATTGTAGTAGAAGATGTGTATTTTCCGATATGGATCATCTTAGCTCCGTTGTCCTGATATTGATTTTTAGCACCTACGGCGATAGATATACAAGAACCTTTAGCTCTATCACCTTTTAAAATACAGCAAGGATACTTCATGTTTCTTCCTGATCCGATGTTTCCATCAATCCATTCCATAAGGCCATCTTCTTCAACAACAGCTCTTTGGGTGACTAGATTTACAACATTGGTAGACCAATTTTGAATAGTAGTATAACGGCATTTTGCACGTTTTCCAACGACGATTTCAACCACAGCAGCATGTAATGAATCCTGGGAATAAACAGGTGCTGTACATCCTTCGACAAAATGGAGAGAAGCATCGTCATCGACAACGATTAAAGATCTTTCAAACTGGCCAGACAAAGCATTATTGATTCTAAAATAAGATTGAAGAGGTTTGTCTACATGAACACCTTTAGGCACATAAATAAATATTCCACCCGACCAAACAGCCGTATTCAAAGCGGCATACTTGTTGTCGTTGAAAGGAATGACTGTTCCAAAATACTTTTTTACTAATTCAGGATATTTCTTCAAAGCAGTATCGGTGTCACAGAAGATTACACCTTTCTCGTCGACCTCTTTAAGCATGGAAGAATAGACAGATTCAGATTCATATTGAGTATTAACTCCTGCTAAGTATTTTTGCTCTTGTTCTGGAATTCCCAACTTTTTAAAAGTATTCTTGATTGTTTCAGGAACATCATCCCAACTCTTAGATACACCCTTAGTGTAACGAGTAAAGTATCTATAGTCTTGGAACTTGATGAAATCGAGATTAGGTCCGAAGGAAGGCTGAGGTCTTTCAGCAAAGTTCTTATAGCCTTTCAACCTCAATTGGAGCATCCATTCAGGTTCTCCTTTCAATTGAGATATTTGTCTTACGATATCCTCATTGATTCCTTTAGGTGTTTCAACTATAGGAATGACATCGTCATAGAATTCATATTCCTTACGTCTTTCTTCATTTCCTTCTGTAGGATCAAACTTTGCATGACTATTTTTATCTGGCATAGTCTATTTATTCCCCTCCTTCTCATCTTCTTTCACAGCCGCTTGAAACAAACCTCTCCAACCGATGGTCGCACATCCTATTCTAGAAGCTTGTCTTCCAACATTTTGGAAGATTATAGCTTCTTGTAGCTTATCTTGATCATAAGGCTGACTTTCAAGCATTTTCATATAGTTATCCATAAGATCAGCAGCTTCTTTTAGCGTCTTTCCTTTAACTAATTCAGACATTACGGAAGTAGCTGCTGTAGATATGACACAAGCAGTTCCAAACCATTTAACATCCTCGATGACATCTTTATTCAACAAGACTTGAACTGTTATATCATCGATACAAGAAGATGAATTCATCCTGATAGATTTATATCTAGAATCTTTTACTTCTTCCTTATTTCTAGGGTTATCGTAATGATCCATCATCATTTCTCGCATCATCATTGAATCAATTGAAATAGGCATCTAATATATCTCCTCCTTTCAATAGACTATCGACGAACTGATCGACATCAGCTTCGTTATTATAAATATAAAATGAAGCTCTGACAGTACCAGTTTTAGGAAGATAATCAGTCAATATCTTTGCACAGTGGAATCCACTTCTAACACAGATACCAAGGCTATTCAAAAGAGTTCCCTCATCCTGGGAGAAAACTCCTCTTCTATTGAAGTCTATAATTCCGGATTTGGAATTTGGATTATATATCTCTATATCCTTAGCTTCTTTAAGCTTGTTCAATGCTATTTGTTTCAATTCATATTCATAAGAATCTATTCTATCCATTCCAATAGAATCAAGATAATCCATAGCTTTAGCTAAACCACAAGCCCCGGGAACATTTTGAGTTCCTGCTTCAAACTTAAAAGGAATTTCCTCATAACTGACCATGCACTTAGTATCAAAAGTTGCGTTCATCCCTCCACCGCTAAGCAAAGGAGGAATAGAATTCAACAACTTCTTCTTTCCATATAAAACACCGATTCCATTAGGTCCTAACATTTTATGGCCAGAAAAGATTAGTGCATCACAATCCAAATCTTTAACATCTATTTTTTTGTGAGGTATGGATTGAGCACCATCCAAAACAAAATAAGCTCCATTATCATGGACTAATTTAGCTATAGCTTTAGCGTCGATAACATTTCCTAGAACGTTCGATACATGAGCCAACGAAACCACTTTGGTCTTATCTGACATAACCGTTTTTAATGTATCGACAGTCACTTTCCCCTCTTCGTCTAGAGGAGCAAACTTGACTACCAAATTAAAATTCTTTGCCCAATTAAACCAAGGCAAAACATTCGATGCATGCTCAGCAGTTGAAATAACTATTTCATCACCAGGGCTTAATATAGAGCAAATTCCATATGCAACGATATTCATTCCTTCTGTATTTCCAGCAGTAAAGACAATTTCCTCAGGATTTGAATTTATGAATTTGGCTACTCTTTCTCTAGCTTGCCAATATCGTTTGTCAGCTAGATGGGCAATGTCATAATCTCCGCGATGTGTATTAGCATTCCAAGTTTCATAATATGAGTTGCTAGCTTTGATAACACAATCAGGTTTAAATGTTGTAGCACCATTATCGAGATAGCAAAATCTATGATTTTGCATCTCTTTAACATTTCTTAGCATAGGAAAATCATTCCTGATTTTCTCTATCTCTTCTTGTGATATAGACTTTGTCATATCTCTTTCCCTAGCAAATCCAATGCTTCTTTTTTAATCTTCTCATCTTTAATCTTCAAAGCGATAGGCTTCAAATATCCAACCATGATCAACTTATTAGCTGTAGGTCTATCTATTCCTCTAGACATTAAATAAAAGATATCGTTGTCTGGAACTGATCCCATCGATGCTCCATGAGATGCAAAGACATCTTCTTCCGAAATCAAAAGTGCAGGTGAAGCAACACATCTTGCTTTACCAGATAAATTAACAATCTTTGCTTCTTGACGAGTGTTAGTCTTAGCTGCTCCCTTTCTAATATCTGAAGCTCCTAAGAACTGCATCTTAGAAGAGCCTTCACAAACTCCAAACATCGAAGTTCTAGAAAATGATTCCTTACCTTTATGAACGACATTAGCTTTGTATATCTTCTTTTCATCATCTCTATTCAAAGAAGAGAGATGATACCAGAATTCAGACTTATATCCAATGCATTCTACATCTAAAAGAAAGTCGACATCAAACTTAGCGAAATCGACTTCGACAATTGTCAACTTAGCTCTATCTTTCAAAATAATCTTTCCTATTATTTTTAAAGGCTTGTTTCTTTTTAAATTGACGATATCTATGATTTTTTCTTCTCCTTCTTTCAAAGTAGAAGACAAATCTATGACATCACAGTCAGGCTCATAATAATCTCTTAATCCAGTCATTACTTATTCTTAGCCTCGTTAGCGACAAAACACTCACCCAACATATTTGGAGCTTTTTCTTCTGTCTTAGTTATATCGATTCCATACTCACTCTTCAAGAATGTATAACCTTCTGTATCTACTCTCTTTATTAAATCAGGTCCACCGGTCAATCCGACTTTTCCATTTATAATAACTGCTGATTTAGTTGGATTTATCTCATCGAACAATCTAGCGTAATGAGAAACAATAATAAAAGTAGTTCCTTCTTTTTCGAGTTTATTTATGTTCTCACCTACAGTCTTAATAGCATCGACATCAAGACCGGAGTCAATTTCATCAAGCATACAAATCTTGGGTTTCAAAAGAAGCATTTGAAGTATTTCATTACGTTTCTTTTCTCCACCAGAGAACCCATCATTAAGATGTCTTTCTTTCATATCTGAAGGAAGACCGACATCCTTATAAGCCTGTTCCAATGATTTGTAATATTCAAATAAACCTATAGGCTTTTCTCTATGAGCATTGATAGCTGCTTTATAAAAATCCATCGATACAACGCCTTGAATCTCAGGTGGATTTTGGAAGCAATAGAAAACACCCATCTTTGAAATCTCATCAGGTGTCTTCCCTACGATTTCTTCTCCATCAATCTTAATAGATCCCTCTGTTATTTGATAATGTGGATTACCCATCAAACAAGTCAAAAGTGTGGATTTACCATGTCCATTAGGGCCTAATAGACCAAAGACATCACCTTTTTCAATATCTAAGTCTATTCCGCGGAGAATCTCCAATCCATCAACTTCAGCTTTAAGGCCTCTTATCTCAATAAATGCCATGCAAAAAATCCTCCAAAGCTTATATATTTTAATTATGTTTCAATAATCTATCAATAATGATGATAAATATTCAACTATCAGCCAATAGTTGAGTTAATAAATTATAAAATAACAAAGCAAAATCCTTTAAAGATTGTTTACTTTAACTTAAACGTCAATGTACTAGGCTGATGATCGCTATAAGCAAAGCCTGTGTCTCCGGTTTTAGTTATTGTTATGTTTTCTACTTCGATATTATCACTGACTATAAATCCATCGACAGTAGATACAAAAGTAGTTCCTTCTTGCCATGTTATATCGACGCTTCTACAACTGGGTAGATTATCGGCAGCATATATTTTAAATCCATCGTCAAATGGAGACTTTTTGTCTTCATCAAACATATAATTCAGCCAATCAGGTTTTAGTTGGTTTACTTGATTCTTAAATGCAAAGTCTTCACTTGTATATTGAGGATACATAGGATTGTTTGTCAATAGATCATGATTGAAATCACCACCCACTATGACATAATTGCCTTTATCATATTCATTTTTAATATAAGAATAGAGTTCTTGAACTTGTGTATTTCTAATCTTTCCACCTTCATCATAAGCAGACATATGAGAATTGATCAAAACAAATTCTTTACCATTATCAGTCTTGCTTCTATTAACATCAAAGCACCTATCCAAATCAAAGAATTTAGAGAATTCAGTCGAGACTGTATATTCAACTCTTTCACTATAATTTATTTGATATTTAGACATAGTAGATAATCCAGATTTGGATTTACCTATAGAATCATTTAAAGGATAGAAGAGATATGCTGAATCATAGTTGATTCCGAATGTCTTATCATAAAATTGGAAAGCTGATTCAAATTCACTCTCTTGATTTATATGGTAGGATCTGTCTGAATCCATATCGACTTCTTGCATACAATAAAAATCGCTATTTAAATCAGTTATTACAGACTTAACACCATCTGTATTCTTCTGAACATCTTCTTTTGATTCACCTTTTCCATGGGTTCCTACAGTCTTAGTTCCATCCATGCCATATCCTTCATCCATGAAGAATGTATAGTCAGGTGAATAGGCACCAAAACCAACATTAAATGTAGAAACAGTCAATTCTTTATCTGTTTCGACTTTTTCGATATTAGAATTCCTATCAACATCCAAGACTTGATTTCCTATTCTATGATAAGAACATACGACATACACGACATAACTACCAACAATCAAAACAGGCAATCCTATCACTACAGCTAACGTTATAGAAGTTATCTTTATTATTTTCTTTGTACTCTTTTTCATACGATGGATTATTATAAGAATACAAAATACTACTAATTGTTCAAAACCAATGCACTGAATCGGTTTATTTCATAACATGAATAAAACTTGATACTGTAATTTCTTTTGCTATTTGTCCCAACAAAGCATTTAAATCCATAACACATTGATAATAAAATTTTAAAGAAATTCTAAATACAGGCTCGTGAACAATTAAATATGAAAGAAAAATCAAGTAAATAATATCACTAGAGGCTATTTCTATTATTTCATAATTATCCAATGTAAATGCCTATTAAAGTCTTTAAATCTTAGAGTCAAACATTAAAGTTGCCTTTGCTCCGTTTTCTTTAATCCATAAAAGAATAAGATAAATATCAAGTCGAGACAGAACAAAGAATGTTTTTTTGAAATTAAAATAACTATTATTGCTTGTTATTCAAAATTGAATAGTATGTTTTATATCAACTATTCACAAATATAAAAAGCTTTGACGTTTAAATCAAAGCTGTTATTTCAACAATGGTGGGCTCAGAGAGACTTGAACTCTCACAGGACGAATCCTATTAGACCCTGAATCTAACGCGTATACCAATTCCGCCATGAGCCCAGTGCTTAGATAAAATACAACAATCCATAGCACTTTTCAATTTGTATAAGCTTATTTAATTCCAAATAGATTCTTGAAGAAATCCCCTATAGCTTTAAAGAAATCGACTATATACTGCCAAAATGATTTGGGAGTAGACTCTTCATCTGATTTTATATCTTCTCCGCTACTATCGCCTTTGTTATCTATATCTGTACTATTGTCTATATCATTTAGTTTTCCTTCTACAACTTTAATTTTTAAATAAACATATCTAGATTCATTATCATCTATTACTATTTCTATTTTCAAAGTATATTCTCCGACTTGATTGTTCCCTTCGATTGGATTTCCATCAATTATGTTTGCTTCTTTATATTCGACTTTATCTATTTGCCCTGCTTCTATAAGCTTATCTACAATTTCATCAGGTTCTAATATAGTATCTGTAGAAACTATTAAAGCTCCTTCGGATAAAATATAATTCTCATTTCCAGATCCAAATACAGTGATAGGGAAAATAATTGCTGTTTCATTTTCACTTTTATCTTTGGCTTTTATTTCGACATTGTATCTTCCAGCTTTCATATAATTCATATTTTCATGGTATTCATCTCTTCCTAAATAGACATTCAATTCCTCATCTATTTCATCTACTGATCTAAATTTAGATAATATAAATTCCTCTGATAATCTATCATTTATAGTCGTCTCAATTTTTTCAACTTTAGATGTTATAACAGGAGGAATATCATCGATGATTTGAAGAATCTTTTTAACTAAAGTCGAATTCTCTGAAGCATCTTTACTAGAAATAGTTAAGACATAATCTTCAATAGACAATGGTTTAAAGCCTTCTATTTCTATCTTAGGAATTAACACTTCCATACTATTATCAGATACTTCTATTCTTTCTAATAGGGAATCTTTCAACATCTTTAAATCTCTTGCTTTATCATAACTTACTTGTATCGGCTTTGTATAACTATCGGCTGATATTCCATCTATTATTATTCTAGGACTTATATCATCTTTACTCATCAACCTAACAGTTATATCTTTTTCAGCTTCATATAGATTTGTCCTTTCATCAAAAAGTCTAATAGATAATTGATAATCTACAAATCTACCATTTTGAGCTAATTCATGTTTGTAATAATAATCTCCAAAATTCTCATCAATCCCTGTGATAATATGTTCAGTATATTTTTCATTTCCTATCGGTCCTATTGCTCTTCCATATCTACTTGAAGTAATTGCTCTCAACAAATATAAAGGATACATATAATCCCACCATGTATCGTGAATCTTATCCACTTCAACTACAAATCTCTCATAATTTTTCCAATATGCAAAAACATCATAAAAATTAATCGCCTTTGCTCCGGCTTTAATTCTAAATTCTTTTGAATCACAATACGCAGCATTAGCAATATGACATGTCTTTGGAAAATTAATATCAACTCTAACTTCCTTCTTCCCTGTCGATGGAATCGATGATTTGTTCTTCTTATAAAAGTTTTTTACTTCTTGTAATACAAATTTTATGTATAGAAAATTATCTTTTCTATCGACTATATAATTTATGTATGGTGAAGAATTACTTGTTCTATTTTCTTTATATGTATAGTCACTGCAATATATTTCATTTTTATCAACTTTAAATCTTGTTCTTAACCTAACGTAGCTATTATTATCTTTAAAATCAAGTCCTTGAAAATTTAGATTCAAATATTCATCATAATAGAAATTATCAAATGAAACATCATAAAAGCTAAAATAAACAAAGCCTTTATCTGATATAAAATCAGAATAAGATAACCTTCCTCCTGTGTCCTGCTTAAATCTATTATGAAAAGATTCTTTTTTATTATCTATATTTTTTTCGAATCTAAAATAAGGATCTTTTTTAAAGAAACTAAAAGACAATCCTATGGATACTATACTTAAAATTAACTTGTTTATAACTTTAAACATCTGTTATTTCTCCTTTCTTTTATGAGGTATAGGAGATGAAATATAAAACTGAATTATTTATAGTTAACAATCGATAGATTTTTGTTAAAATAATAATTGCTGCTCCCGTAGCTCAGTTGGATTAGAGCGGCCGCCTCCTAAGCGGCAGGCCGTAAGTTCGAATCTCACCGGGAGCGCCAATGTCCCTGTAGCTAAACGGATATAGTGTGGGGTTCCGAACCCCAAGTTAAGGGTTCGACTCCCTTCAGGGACCCCAGGGCGTGCCTTCGTGGTGAAGCTGGTATACACGCAAGACTTAGAATCTTGTGGGGAGACCCGTGCGAGTTCGACTCTCGCCGAAGGCACCATTTGCTAACTATGCTAGCCTATGGCTAGCTTTTTTATTTCATCAAAACCTCCTTCGCTCTATATGTGGGCTAAAAAAGGAAAAATAAAAGCAAATTCTAGAAATAAAAAAACTCGGCTTAAAGCCGAGTCTTTTATATCAATCGAAACTAAAGAGCTAAAGAACCCATAGGATCCCAAGCTTCAAGTTCGATAGGATCTTGTTCGAGGATCTTAACTTCATCTTCAGTCAAATACTTCTTGTCGATGACTGCTTGATAGACAAATTCATTGAACCAGTCATCGGACATGACGAAGTAGCCTTTATCACCGATTGCATCACCCCAAGAGTTTTCAACTCTCCAACGGTTAGGCTTGTTATCGATGATATTGACACCAGTGATGACCATAGCATGAGTCATTAAGGATTCGCCATAATCAACTCTTTCAGCTTTAGTCATTCCAAACTCAGTTCCCAGTACCTTGTTGACATTCCACATCTCAGTAGACATCACACCATCAGGTGTGTAGGAGAACTGTCCGACATCACTTCCGAACCATACAACTCTATTATCGGAAAGTTGCTTGATTACAAGCTCTTTAACTCTTTCGATAGGAAGGTTAATGTATAAGACTTTGTTTCCACCTTCAACGTTGTTGAGGTACTTGACAGTAAAGGCCTTCTCAAACGGATAACGAGGGCCAGGGCAAGAGAGAACTGAAACATAATCATCCAATTTCAATCCGACATACTTGTCGAAGAATTCCTTAGGAGTAATGTCAGCAATGCGACCAAACTTCTTGTCTTCATCGACATACTCATAAGTAAACTTAACAGGAGGTTCGCCTAAGCAAACAGCCAAGATATGATAGACTTCAGAAAGCATCTTTTCTTTCAAAGGACGAAGTTCTTCAATTGTTTTCTTCTCTTCTTGATGTAACTTTCTCAAGGTACAAGCATATTCGCGAAGCTTCAATGTTATGTACTTATCCATAGCTTGAGTATTAGAAGATGATGCAGTTTCAGGATAGACATCCTTAGGACATACACCATACTTTTCAACCAAGTTTACAAACATTGTCCACTGGCCACCATCTCCTATAGGAGAAGACAAAAGGAAATCAGTGATACGTGATCCGTTAGGTTCATCGATTGTTTTAAGAATATTCTCAAGGAAGAAGTTAGACTTCTCTAACTTATCCCAAAATAAAGGATAAGCTTGAGAAAGTTCCATATTCTTAATTTTTAACTTCTTCATGACCTCGAGACGCATTACATTGGTAGCAGCAAACATCCAGCAACGTCCAGATCTCTTTTGATTGGTGATATCTCCAGACTCGACATTAATAGAATATTGGTGAGTCATCAAGGCTTCAACAGATTTATTGATTGAAACAGCCGGAATACCCTGAGCCATAACAGCACCTTGAACGGCTTCACTCTTAGATTCAGCAAATTCTTTTTTAAACTTCTTCAACTCATCTTCAGTAATAGCTTCAAAACTCATTATTAAATCCTCCATGCAAATTTATATTATAAAGGCTAAATATAATAAATAAGATATGTTGACCTATGGTTTTGAGAACGGCTTTATTATTCAAAACAAACTAGCATTCAAAAGCATATTACTATTTAATCTCTCAATAATTGATAATCCACACTTATATAAATTTAAGCCTAAGGAAAAGAAAGTGAAGTAATAGTTACTGAATTTAACTCTTCTGGAAACAAAAAAACATATTTTATGGGCAATTTAAAATATATGGAAAAGTAATTCCAGAAGAATTGAAAAAGGAATATAAACTTGGAAAATACAGGTGGAAAGACTAATTTACATATTTGATTATTTTATATAACAATCACAACCAAGTATTTAATAACTATATAAATACAATTTGTTCTAATAATTGATAGAATTATACGGCTGGATTAAATAAATAAAATGGAACTATCAAAAGAAAAATATTTAAATGATTCTTATTCAATGCCTTTTGAAGGCGAAGAACATCTTGGAACAGTAGTTGAACTTCCTTTTAGAACTGATGTTTGGAGAAATGACGCTAGATCAGCTCTTTGGGACTTCATGTCTGTAATTCTATCTATAGCTCAATTCGAAAAAGTCTATGTAGTAGCTTCAAAAGAAGCTTTGAGCAAAAATGCAGATATATTGTCTCCTTTGTTTTCTAACTTTAATGTTCAAGTCTTACCTATCGAATACGATGATTCTTGGGCTAGAGACAACGCACCAGTCTTCACAAGAAATAATGAAGGTAAGATTTGTGGAGTGAATTGGGGATTCAATGCCTGGGGTGGAACATATAATGGTCTTTATGATTCATGGGACAAAGACAATTCGATGGGAACACCTCTTTTAAACTCATTAAATATAGATGAGTTTAAAATCAAGGATTTCATCCTTGAAGGTGGATCAATTCACACAAATGGAAAAGGAACATTAGTGACTACTGAAGAATGTCTCTTATCCAAAGGAAGAAATCCTAATCTCACCAAAAATCAAATAGAAGACACTTTAAAGAAAGTATTAGGTCAAAAGAAAATAATTTGGCTTCCTTATGGTGTCTATAACGATGAAACATCAGGTCATGTAGACAATATGGCATGTTTCTTAGATGAAACACATGTCTTATTAGCTTCAATCGATGATAAGAACGATCCTATGTATGAAAGATATAAAATTGATTTAGAAGTATTAAAAAATGAAACTACAGCCGATGGAAAGAAAATAGAAGTTATAGAAATGCCTGTTCCTGGACCTCTATATATGAACAAAGAAGAACAATTAAGTCTAGCAAACGATGACCACGCCATAGTAAGAGAACAAGGAAACAGATTAGCTGGATCATATGTCAATTTCTATATGGGAAAAGAGTTTATCATCCTTCCAACATTCAACGATCCAAACGATCAAAAAGCATATGATATATTGAATTCCTTCTATAAGGGAAAGAAGAGAATCATACAGATTCCAGGAAGAGAAATTCTATTGGGTGGTGGAAATATACACTGTATTACAAAACAAATTCCAATGCCCAATTTAAAGGAGGAAGACTAAAATGAGAAAAGTAAAAGTTGCTGCACTTCAATTCAAATCAACCAATTCATATGATGGAAATATAGAAAAGATAGACAATTTAATAAGACAAGCTAAAGAAGCCGGAGCTGACATCATCCTCCCTAGTGAATTATTTGAAGGAGACTATTTCTGCCAAATAGAAAACTACAAGAATTATCTTTTAGCTGAAGAATATGAAACTTCAAAAACTTTAGCACATTATCAACAATTAGCTAAAGAATTGAACGTAGTCTTACCTATATCATTCTTTGAGAGATGTGGGAATGTCTATTACAATTCCATTTGCATCATCGATGCCGATGGAACAAAACTTGGAGTCTATAGAAAGACTCATATTCCAACCGGTGAATGCTATGAAGAAAAATTCTACTTCACTCCAGGAAACACAGGTTTTAAAGTGTTCAAAACAAAGTTTGGAAACATAGGTGTTGCCATTTGCTGGGATCAATGGTTCCCAGAATGTGCAAGAATCATGGCTTTGAAAGGTGCTGAGATGTTGCTTTATCCAACAGCTATAGGATCAGAACCTGTCTTAACAAAAGATTCTAAAGACCACTGGCAACATGTCATGCAAGGTCATGCCGCAGCTAATATCATGCCTGTCATAGCAGCCAATAGAACTGGAGTCGAATCAATTAATAACTCTTCCATGAAATTCTTCGGTTCTTCTTTCATCGCCGACGAATTTGGTAACATTGTCGAATCAAAAGGTAGGGACGATGAAGGATTCATCATCCATGAATTCGATTTAGATGCCGTTAGAGATAATAGAATAGATTGGGGTGTTTTCAGAGATAGAAGAGTAGAAATGTATAAAGACATCCTCAAGGATGATGATTCAAATGGAAGATAAAAACAATAAGGAAAAGAAAGGAATAAATCAATCAGGATATAAGCACCTCTATTTAAAGATATTCATAGCTTTTCTCTTAGCTATGGCCTCTGCAACTGGATGCTTATTCATCGCATTTGCATATCAAGGTCAAGCGATGATTTTGTTTTGGTCTCTATTCCTTCTTCACATGTTAGAAATAGTATGCACTATATTCTGCTTTGCTGTTTCAAAAGCTGATTGTAATCTTCAAAATAAGAAGATTACGCTGACTAGAATTATCTTCATAGTCATGATAGTTTTCCTTTTGGCATTACTGATATTAGAAGCTATAGCATGGTGGACACCTACTAATCCAAATCCGAATTCTTATACAATAAAGTAAATCCTTAGATTTAAAAGACTAGACTATTCAATCGACTTTAAAGATTCCGCCATCGGAATCTTTTTAGTTTTGAAATTCAACAATAGAGATACAACTATAGAAGTTATAAATGCTATTACAAATGAAATGATATATGTAGTCCAGTTGATATGATACAAGAAGGTTAATAGATCAGTTTTGTTTACTGATAAAACTAATACTGCTAATGGAAATCCTAAGGCCAATCCTATTAAAGATCCAATCAATGAGTCTATAGCCAGTTCATATGCCAAGGTCATGCTTATCTCTTTAAAATGGAAGCCTAGAACTTTCATAGTAGCTATATCGCGTTTACGCTGTGCGATATTTAAACTAGTCAAGTTATAAATGACTACAACACATAATAAGATTGCGAATATCTTTACTACATCTGTCATAATGTTGATAGTAGAAAGCAAAGAATCCGCTCTATCTTTAATATCTTTTGCAGTGCTACAAGAAGATACATCATCTAGCTTCATTATTTCTTCTTTAGTCTCTTCAGATTTGGACAAATCTTTCAAGGTTAAATAAAAAGTAGTAGGAGAAAATGTAGTATTAGGATATCCACTAGCTTTATCAAAAACACCTTTTAAAACTGAAGATTCAAAGATATAAGTCAGTTTTCTCTCATATATCTTTCCACTCAATACAATTTTTAAAGTGTCTCCTATTGCGATATTCAATCTTTCAGCAGTTCTTTGATCCATGGTAAGACCACCATCGACATAGTAAGGAACTTTAAAATAATTAGAATTATCTTCGAGAATATTCAATGTTGTTTCTAATGAAGATTCATAAGAAACAGATACAGCTGCTTGAGATACTTTCTCAACCTTCTCTACATTTTCTAAACTTAGAAGATTGTTATAAACATCGTCCGTATTTCCTGAAGGTTTAACACTCATCTCGACATATTCATTCACGTTAAAATCTAGATCAACACCATAGTTCAAAGTATCTGATATTCCAAAGCCGCAAACTAACAAAGCAGTACATCCCGTCATTCCTAGAATAACCATCAAGCTCTTTCCTTTGCTACTCAAAATATTCCTAATAGACATCTTTAAAACAATGCCAAAGTTATTAACTTTAGTCTTTTTATTAGCTTTTATCTTTTTCTCTTTTATTTCTTTATTTTTCAATCCAAAAATAAATACAAAGAAATCATGAATTGATAAAAGAATCACTCCGACAAATCCTAGATTTCTTCCAAATGACACCGGTCTAAATCCATGCTTTTCTCTAAAAGATTTATACTTAGCATACAAACCTTTATCACTATTATTAGTCTTAGTTCTCAAAGTATCAGCAGGCTTTTCTTTTATAACTGAATAAGAGAGGATAAAAGAACATAAACCCGCAACAATTATCAATGCCAATAGCATGACTATAGACATCCAATAAAAGAAATGTATAGACATAGAAGGCATATCCCATAATAGATTATATTTAATTCCCATGACATTCGGAATTAATAAAGGACCTATTATGAATCCTAGTATTCCTCCAATCGAACATAGAACAACACCAAAGCTAACGAAGTAAGAATATATTTTCTTCTTTGGAACACCGATAGCCTTCATCACTCCTATTTCACTTCTACTCTTCAATATCATTTGTGAAATAGTAGTTAGGATAATTAATAATGAAACTAAAAAGAAAATGATAGGGAAGACGAATGTCAACTGCGTAGCTTGAGTCACGTCCTGATTTAAAGCTTGATACGATGGAAGAGATGTACTTTTATAAGCTAAAATAAAATTGGATTTGCCAGTGAAGTATTCATTTATGCTAGAAACAGCTGTGTCAGGATCATCTGTCTTTATCAATATTTGATTAGTGCTGTTCTGCATCAAACTAGTTAAATTTACCAATGAATCATCGCTAGCGTTTAAATTCAACAATCTCAATGCTAAATCCAATGCATTGTTGTTATAGTTCGCTTTTAAAAGATTATAAAGACAAGTAGCAAAACTATTATTTGTGACTGAAACTATAGAATTAGAAAACGAGGAATTTTGAACACCTTCAGGATGATACATCGATCCTGTTATGTTCATATCAAATGTTATTTCATCGTTATAAACTATATTCTTTCCACCATTCAAGACAAATTGATCCAGCAAAGATTTTATAAAAGATGAGTATTGACTATTTATTGTTGAAATCATCATTTTCAAAGGATTAGTCATAGTGAAAGAAACCTTATCGCCGATAGATAATTCTTTATCCTTCATAAAAGAATTCATCATCAAACATCCTTCTTCTCCTTCTTTTATCAAAGGATGTGACAATTTTGGAGATGCTTCGGTAGAAACGAAATAAACATTGCTGTTCTTTACGTTTGCAGTTAAATAAATTCTCTCTTCAATGAGATCTATGTTATAGAGAGTACGCATAGCAGTTCTATCATCGTCAGTTAAGCCTGTAGTGGTCACATACACATCTGCTAGATTTGTCTTCTCATACAAATTGTTTTGTCTTTCTAATATATTATTTGCATTAGAAGTCAATCCAGCAAAAAGGCAGAGAGACAAGAAAGAAATGGCAATGATAGAAATCAATTGCTTTATATTCTTTCTCATCGATCTCATCAAAGATTTGAAAAGAATATTGAATGTGAATGATTTGTTCTTGCTCTTTACCATACAATATCCTCTATGGATTCTTTACGTGGAAAATGAGAATCTTCCTCTATTTGACCATCACTAACTCTAATCAAATGAGTCGCTATTTTAGCTAAAGACGAATTATGTGTAACGATTATGACCGTAGTATTAAATTTAGACGATAAGGAATAAAGCAGTTCTATAATCTTGCTTCCTGTCTTGCTATCCAAAGCTCCAGTAGGCTCGTCACAAAGCAATAATTTTGGATTCTTCACTACTGCTCTAGCTATAGAGACGCGTTGCTGCTCACCACCTGACAATTGAGAAGGATAGTTATTTGCTCTATTCTCTAATCCGACATCTTTCAATATCTCTTTAGGATCAAAAGGTTTCTTCACTATAGAAGCAGCTAAAGCAATATTTTCATAGGCAGTAAGGTTTTCCATCAAATTATAGAATTGAAAAACAAATCCGATATCGTTTCTTCTAAAGTCTTCCAATTGACGACTGTTGAATTTAGATACATCTCTTCCAGCTAGAAAATAATTTCCGGCAGAAGCATTATCCATTCCACCCAGCAGATTTAAAAGTGTTGTCTTGCCTGCTCCACTAGCTCCTAAGATGACGACAAATTCACCTTTTTCGATTGAAAAAGAAACACCTTTTAATGCATGGACAAGGGTTTCACCCTTGCCATAGTCTTTCGTCAATGCTCTTCCTTCTATAAATGCCATAATCGATATCCCTTACATATTAAATTAATTTTAACAAGACTCAACACAAAGTAACAAGAAATCATGATTGCATGCTTAAGGTTTTGTATCATACAATCTAGCAATATTCATTTTAAAAAACTCAAATTAAGAAACTATTTTTATCATTAGTAAGGTAGTTTCATTATGAACCAAAACAATACTATATATTTTTTACTTTCTTTAATATAAAAAATCTTATAAAATATGAATAAGTTATGAAAGGAAAGGAGATATCAAGATATGGGAAAAAGAGAATTAGATACTGAAGAAGCCTTATTTGATAGCAAAGCTCAGAAAGACTTTATCAAAAATGAGATCGGCGATTTATCAAGTGCTAGAATCACTCAATGGGGATTCGGTGTAGTAGCTCTTGTTGGAATAGCCTTATTCATAGGATTCATATTCTTACCTTATGTAACTATTCGTAACAATACTGCTGCTGGAGAAATGAGCCTAAAGTTTTATACTTTAGCCTTTGGAACCTACGTAGAGAATACTAGCAGACACTCGGGTCAATTCAATGTGTTCTTTATAGCTGAATTTGTCTTATTCATCATTGCTGCTATGCTTCCTTTATTCTCGAGAAGACATGAGAAAGCATTGGTTATCACATCGACAGTGATTCTCTCTATAGTTGGATTGCTTATGATGCTTAACTTCTCCAACTACTTGCTCAAGTATTCATTCACTAGAACTTATCGTAGTGAGGTCTTATTTAAACTTGAAACAACAAATGCTAAAGGATATGTCTCTGTGTTGAAGACCGGATATTATTTGTTACCCGCTGTTACATTCTTGACAATATTAGCTCAGTGGTTGACATATGGATATACTAAGAAGGTAGCTATAAAGAGACTGTACAACAACGCTAAGTTCGGAAAGAAACTTCTCAACTACTAATCCATAAAGAAGTCATCTGACGCTCTTCTATCTTTGAAGGGCGTTTTTGTTTAAAAGGAGGGAATTAAGTATGGAAAAAAGTCATCCTATATTAGATTTAACAAACGAAGCCATAGCAAGCTTATCTACATTTTTTTCAAGATTGAAAACAAATGGTAAATCTTGGCTTTCCTCCTTTGTCAAAAGAGACAAAGATAACCTAATAACTTTAGCCTGGCTGACAATAGTAGCGATTCTCATATTTGGATATACATTGATTTGCTATAACTTCACTATTCCTCTTTCCGGAGATGGATATCTTCAATCCCAAACTATGCCTTATCAAATGTACGATCAATGGCATAGATTCTTCAATACTGGTCATTTCAGTCTATGGGATTCTTCTACTGGATTAGGTGTCAACACCATCGGTGCTGACAGCTTCTATGGTTTGTTCTCACCATTTACATTGATAACATTGATATTCCCACGTTCATGGATTCCACAAGAGATAGCAATTTTATACATAGTTAAAATAGTTTTAGGTGGATTCTTTTTCTATTTATATCTTAGAATGTTTAATATTTCTGTAGAAAGTAGAAGAATTGGGGGAGTTGCTTTTGCTTTTTGTGGGTGGGTGACTTACTATCTTTGGTTTGCTTTCTATCTAGATGCTTTTGCTTTCTTTCCTCTTATCCTTTATGGAATTGAAAAAGTAATACAAGAAAGAGATCCCAGACTTTTAATAGTAGCTTTCTTCTTAGTCGGATTGAGCAACTACTTCTTCTTAGCTGTGTTTATGATTGGATCATGTCTCTATTCTATATTTAGATATATTCAATGTTGGAAGCAAATGAAGACTAGTGAAACTAGATGGGCTGTATTTGGAATGGGTGTCACTTGCTTCTTGTTAGGAATATTATTGAGTGCATTTGTTTTGCTTCCTAGTATTATAAGTGTTAAGTCCATGCCTAGAATAAATGAATCATCTTATTTAGATGATTTGATGAATGCATTCAAATCTAATGATTTGAATAAAATATTTAAAGTCTTATTCCAATTTGATTATTCCAGTGAATATATCTCCTATAGAAAGATTTATCCTTTAAATAGCTTAGTTTTCATGAACTTGGCCTCCTTTTCAAATAACCTTCTACAAGTCAGCTACTACGACAATCTCTCCGGATCATCATATATATTTGTACCTTTGCTATTGATGACTTTTGTCGGATATTTATACGCTTTTAAAAAGAAAAGAATAGGCACAATAATCGGTGGATTTTTCACCATATTCTTCATGTCAGTTCCTTTCTTCTATTACTTGTTTAGTGCCTTCACAGTCGGATATGCTAGATTCTACTTACTTCCTATATCGTGGATGATTGCATTTGCTTGTAAAACAATAGATGAAAGGCGTGAAATATCCAGAGGATATCTAGATGCTTCGATGGCGATACTAGTAATCCTTCAAATAACAGCTTATGTATTATCCATCTGGGCTATAAACAACCAATATGTTTTATATAAAGATGGATATCCTTTTGCTGATGAAACATGGTGGGAAAGATTGTTAATTCTCCCATTCCAATTTGGAATAGACATCGTAGGATACGTAGTGATGCGTCATTTCTTCCACGGAAAGAAATTTAACAAAGCTACATTGTTATTAGTCTCTATAGAAGCTATTGCGATGGGCAACACAGTCATCCTAAACCATGGATTCGGCGATATATCTAATCTTGAATATTCAAATGGCCAAGGTAATAGAATTGTATCCAATGAAACAAATTTAATAAACAAATTAAAAGAATACGATCCCTCTATATATCGTGTTTTCAACAGCACTGTGGATAGAAACAACACCAATTTAGGATTGGTAGTCGGTCACGATTCATTATCAGCGTTCAATTCTAACTACGCCTTCAATGCTCAAGACTTTATAGACTGGAGCAACATAGGATACACCAGTGGAAACTGGTCTATGGGTGAACACAATAGAAGATCTAATGTTGAAACATTCTTAGGCGTCAAATACTATATGGTTCGTCATGGAAATGAAGATGGCACTAAGAAAGACAATAATATTCCTTGGGGATATGTAAATATACAAGATATTAACCCTAACACTGTAGATGAAGCTGAAAGAACATCACTCGTTGCTTTACAAGACTCCTTGAAAGCTCAACAAAGCGATGGAACACTAGCTAGAGACATTTATTTAAACAACGACTATATCAACTTAGGATTTGCTTTCGACACTGTCTTAAACAGCTCTGCTATGTATGAATATAACAATACAGACGCCAATGAATATGCATATCTAAGATATGCAATCATGGATGAAGATGATTTAAAAGATGAGAACTTGGTAGCTGATTTAAACAAACATTTGATTTCAATATCTAAAACAAATAGTTCTTCTAGTTTCCAAACTTCCACAACTTTAAAGATGACATTTACTCCTACAATCTATGGATACAGTGGAAATATCAAATACTTCAATAACGATTATGATGTCGAATTCATAAAGAAAGGTGATAAGTATGTAAATGATAAATACAATCTATCATTCACTATTAGAGATTCTCACCACATTGTATTCAACGGATTCAACCTTACTGACAAAGCTATTGTTTATACTAACTCCAACAACGTGTTGACTGCTTCTACCAATACCAGCATGTTACAAAGACTCAGAAACTTATCTTATACAGTTTATGCTTCTCATTGGGACGAAAATGGAAATTATATAACCGGATTAGATCCTAACGACACTACTAAAATCGATCACTATATCTATCCCGCTGATACAAAGATAGATATGGATAACTTAGAAGGAAATTCCTTAAAAGGATTGAAATACTATACAAAAGTAGTCATAGAAAAGAAGGATGGAAGCTTATTCGCACCTCAAGCAAGTGAAGATAATCCTGTTTACCTATCCACTAACACACCAGATCATTATGAATGGCATTTCGTAGATGAAGACGGAAATGATGTTACCAGTGGAGAAGAATGCTATTCTAAATATCAGAAAGCTCATGGCTTCTATGTAAGAAAACCTGTGAAGAGAATTATTGGTTACTTGTTTGAAAACAAGGATGACAACACCTCTATATCTAAACCTTATATATATCAATCCAGTTATGCCGATTACAAACTCGCTATAGATAAACTAAAAGCTGAGCCTATAAATGTCGAATATAGAAGAGGCGATAGAGTTAGATTCACAACCAACTATTCAAAAGGAAAAGTTGTTGTTTTAAATATTCCTAGAGAGAATGGATGGACATTGAAGAAATGGGATTATCCAACCGATAGCAATTCAAAGACTAACAATGATTCCGAGAATAAAAAAGAAAAGGGCTGGCAGACTGTAACAACCTATAAAACTCAAGGTGGATTCGTCGGATTTATAGCCGATAAAGGTGAAACTTTATATCAATTAGATTTTGAAACACCAGGATTGTCTATAGGATCTAAAGCCACTATGATTGGAATAGTCTTTACATGTTTCTTCTATGTTTGCTATAACGGAAGAGGATTAGATAAATTGATGGATGAAGAGAGAAGATTGAGGCAAACTACATATGAAAAGAACTGAAGTATTTAAAACTATGACTGTGAAAAAACAAATGTCTAGTTTTTATAGAGATGGAATATTGTTAATTCTATGTATCATCGCAATGATTCTCGGCTATTTCTTTCAAAAAGAAATAGGATTAGGATTATTTATTACAACATCTGTTCTATCTTGTCTTTTTCTAATATTAACAGTAATCGCAATTTCACCAGTTATAAAAGAATTGTCTATCTCTAAAACATATTCAATCTATACTGGAAGAGTTGTAGAAGTACATGAAAACAACATGCTTAAATCTGTATATTTGACTATCGAATATGAGTCTCCATTAGTCACAAGAAAAGATACTCATGCTTGTTTCTATCCTATGGATGGAAAAATATTGTTTGGAAAGAAAATAAGAATAGGCGTAAGCCAGAAATCCAATAAAGTAATCGTGTTACCTTAAGGATTTATTGCTGTTGTTTAATCTCGCTATCTCTTCTTTATAGCTTCTTTCATTTTGCTCATCTACTCCTTGAGCTAAATAGAATTCACGTTTGCTATAAGTGAAGTCGATATCGGCAAAACAATATGTGTAGAAATAAATGGCCAGTGCCATAAAATAAAGAGTTACTATTCCAAAATCGGAAGCTATAAATTCAAATGTAACTCCTAAGCCGTAATTGTTATAACCTGAATATTTCCCTAAATATCTTTTTTCATCGATGCTAGTATTTTTAGCATCAATAGTCTTTTCTTTATAGTCCTGACATTCAAATAGAATTGATCCATCTACGTTTTCGACTTTTACAACTCTATTTATATTGACTGCATCAAATTCAGGTGTGTAATATGCGATGATGTCTCCTTCTTTTATCGATGAGAAATCATCTCTTTTAAAGCCGACCAATGAATTCTTTTTAATCGATACTTCTTTAGTCGAATCATCCAAGCCATCTGTTTTCAAAACTCTATATTCAATGTTATTTAAGGTAAATGGTCTCTCATTTATTTTGTAATAAACTCCAGCTGTAGCTGAAATTGAGCAAACAGCTATTAATACAGCACAAATTCCAACTCCGAACATACTCCATCCGGATATTTTGCCTCTTGTTTTAGATAAAGTGGAAACTAAAGATTGACTTTCATCGAGCTTACCAGAATTGTTTTTAGCAGCTATCAAAGTTGGAGAATTAGCTAAGGTATAAAGTGGAACTGATGAATTCTTTTTGCTGATCTGCCATTTATCATAAAAGAATTGTCTATATTTTTTTCTAAGATTCTTTAGAATTTCTTCATCACCCAATCCATTCTTCAAGATTTTCTTTCTCTTTATGAAATTCAAATAAAGTAATCCGAAAAATAATACTGCAAATATGATGATAATCCAAAGACTTGTCAGCAGTGAAATCTCATATAGTTCCATCAGTTTGACCTCGTTTGTTAACGCCTATTATAACCAAAAATAAAAAAATCCAAAATTCTTTTGTTTATAATCTCAATACCTTTTTATATAAACTTTCTAATAATAGTTATATGCTTTATACTCTTTCTTGCTAGTCTTAAGGACTCGTTTTTATTTGAGTGCCATTTATTTTATATCGACTGGAGGTAAAAAATGGGTTTCCTCGAAAAATTATTTAGAATCGACGCACGTGCATACGCCAAAATTAGAAAAAAAGCACGCCCTACTTTTGATTATGAAGATGAATTCAAGAAGATGACAGATGCTAAGCTTAAGGAAGAGACTCCTAAGCTCAAACAAATGCTCGCAAACGGAGCTTCTGTCGACGACATTCTTCCTGAAGCTTTTGCTGCTTCTAGAGAAGCTGCAAGACGTACTATCGGTCAATATCCTTACCCTGTTCAGGTTTTCGGTGCTACTGTCTTAAACGAAGGCGATGTAGCTGAAATGAAGACAGGTGAAGGTAAAACACTTACTGCTACCATGGCTGTTTATTTGAACGCCTTGGAAGGAAAAGGAACTCACGTAGTCACAGTCAACCAATACTTGGCAAGCCGTGATGCTGACTGGATGGGTCAGATTTATCGTTTCATGGGTCTTTCTGTTGGAATCAACTCCCGTGAAAAGAACACCCAAGAGAAGCAAAACGCCTATAAATGTGATATCACCTACTCAACTAACGATGAATTAGGATTCGATTACCTTCGTGATAATATGGCTACTTCTCCTGCAAATCGTGTTCTTCGTAGAAACGGATTGCACTATGCCATCGTCGATGAAGCCGACTCAATCTTAGTCGATGAATCAAGAACTCCTTTGATCATATCTGGTGGAAGCGGAGTTTCAGCTTCTTCATATGAAGCAGCTGATAGAGTTGTCAAATCTTTGAGAAAAGATGAAGATTTCACTATCGATATCAAAAAGAAAGTTGCTACTTTGACAGATGAAGGTATCAACAAGATTCAAGCCGCTTTTGGAATTCAAAATCTTTTCTCTCCAAAATATGCTGATCTTTACCACCGTATTCAACAGGCCTTGAAAGCAAACTTCATCTTCGCCCGTGATACTGAATACATGGTCGCTGACAACGAAATTCTCTTAATCGATTCCTTCACTGGACGTGTCATGAAAGGTCGTGAATATTCAGATGGACTTCAACAAGCTTTGCAAGCAAAGGAGCATGTTGAAATCAAACCTGAGACTATCACCGTTGCTACAATCACTTATCAGAACTTCTTCCGTCTTTATGACAAGCTTTCTGGAATGACCGGAACCGCTAAGACTGAAGAGGAAGAATTCCGTAAGATTTACAACATGCGTGTCGTCCCTATCCCAACAAATAGACCTATCGCTCGTTTCGACGATATCGATTCAGTTTACGGAACAGAGGATGCCAAATATGCTGCTTTAATAGCTGATGTCAAAGATAGACATGCTCATGGACAACCTATCTTGATTGGTACTACTTCAGTCGAGAAATCAGAAATCGTCGATGAATTATTGACCAAGGCTAATATTCCTCATGATGTTTTAAATGCTAAGAACCATGCAAGAGAAGCAGGAATCATCGCCCAAGCCGGACAAAAAGGTGCCGTCACCATCGCCACTAACATGGCAGGACGTGGTACGGATATCAAATTGGGAAGAGGTGTTGCAGAACTCGTTGGTGAAGCTGAAGAAAAAGAGCATCACTACAACGGTCTTGCTGTTTTAGGAACTGAAAGAAACGAATCACGTCGTATCGATAACCAGCTCCGTGGACGTTCCGGACGTCAAGGAGACCCTGGATATTCCAAGTTCTATGTCTGTATCAAAGACGAATTGCTCCAACGTTTCAGCTCCGACACTATGCTTTCGGTCTTCCAAAAGATGGGAGATCAGCCTGTAGATTCAAAGATGTTGACCAAGGCTATAACCTCTGCTCAAAAGAAGGTTGAAGGACAAAACTTCGACACTCGTAAGTCTTTGCTCGACTACGATGAAATTCTCCGTCAGCAACGTGAAGTCATGTATGCAAAACGTGATAAGATTTTGTTCTCTGATTCAATCTTCGATACAATCCCCGATTACTTCAACAAAGCTGCTCATTCATTAGTCAGCCAAGCTATGACTGTAATCGATCAAGAGAATGTAATCGATTCTAAGAAGCTTTGTATGTTGGTAGAAGCTCGTGACCTTCCTAAGGGTCAATTCAATGCTGAGCCCTTCCAAGGATTGACTGAAGAAGAAGGAACAGATATTCTCTCTAACTTCTTGTTAAAGCTTTATGGAGAGCATAAGAAAGATTGGTCCAAAGAAATGGAAGACTATGCTGAAAAGACCATTGCTTTGACTTGTATCGATAAGTCTTGGACACGTCACATCGACACCATGGCAAAACTTCGTGATGCTATTTGGCTCCGTTCCTACGCTAACTCCGATCCTTTGCAAGCTTATACAAACGAAGGTTATTCTTTGTTCGGAAAAATGCAGGACACAATTGCTGATGAAATCGTATATCGTTTATTAAACGTACAATTCAGATCACAACCTAGCCGTGCACCTTCTACCACAGTCAAAGTAGAAGATAAGCTCAAAGCTATCGAAGCAGAAAAACGTGAGCAAATAGCTAAAGAGCAAGAAGCTTTGAAGGAAGAGCAAAGAGCTCAAGCTGAAGCTAACAAGAAGCATGAGCCTATGCCTGGTGAAGAGTCTAATAATGCTCAACCTGTTGAAGAACCTAAGGTCACCTTTGAAACTTCTAAAGGAACAGGTAACTACAAGCCTACTGCTAGAGACATTCAAATCGAAACAATGGTCTTGTTAGGAAAGAAGGTCTTGACCATCGATATCGTTAAGACTTATATCAAATTGGTCGATTTTGGATATCTTGGAAAACAAGAATTATCTTTGTTGATTATGGGTGGAATTGCTGAACTCTCCGACGCTGATAGAAATATGTTGAAGGAAAGACTCAGCCAAGAAGGAACACCAATAGTCGGACCTAAGAGCTTTGAATCCAAGAAGGAATTTGAAGAACTCGTCAGCTACGCTTTGAATACTGTTAAGACAGACAATAAGTAATAATTAGTTAAGGAGTATTTATTAAAATGAAGGAGTTATACGAAATAGCGGGAGATGCCCAAAGATTGGAATTGAAGATGTCCTCTCTTTGTGGCTGTCTTTGACCTCCCCAAGATAGAAGAAGAAATCAAGAATTTAGAAGAAGAAACAGCAAATCCATCCTTTTGGAGTGACCCTAAAAATGCTGCCAAGATAAATGGCAAGTTGTCAGACCTCAACGATAAGAAAAATACTTATGAAGGTCTTTTCAATCGACTTGAAGATATCAAGGCTGCACTTTCACTTTTGAAAGAAGAAGATGACAAGGATTTGCATAATCAAACAGAAAAAGATGTAGCATCCTTATCGAAAGATATGGATGCTTTTGAGACTGAATTATATTTGTCTGGCGCTTATGATCATATGAATGCAATCTTGGAATTTCATCCGGGTGCTGGTGGAACTGAAGCACATGACTGGGCTGGAATGTTATTTAGAATGTACACCAAATACTGTGACAGCCACGGATTCAAATATAAAGTATTGGATTATCAAGAAGGCGAAGAAGCCGGAATATCTTCTGCCACATTAGAAGTCATGGGTAAAAATGCCTATGGTCTTTTGAAATCAGAGAGAGGGGTTCATAGAATGGTGAGATTATCGCCATTTGATGCCGCTCATTCAAGACATACATCCTTTGCAAGTGTCAACGTAATGCCCGAATTAGATGATTCAGTAGATGTAGAAATAAATCCAGCTGAAATAACTATTGAGACTTATAGATCATCTGGTGCTGGTGGTCAAAACGTCAACAAGACTGAATCTGCAATTAGAATCATTCACCATCCTACTGGAATAGTCGTCACTTGTCAGGTTGAGAGAAGCCAAATGCAAAATAAAGCTCTGGCAATGAATCTTTTGAAATCTAGATTATTCCAATTAAGAGAGAAAGAAAGACAAGAGAAGTTAAATAAAATCAACGGTGTCAAAAAAGATATCGAATGGGGATCTCAAATAAGATCCTATGTTTTCCAGCCTTATACGATGGTCAAAGACCATCGTACTGAATATTCAGTCGGAGATATCCAAAAAGTAATGGATGGTAATTTGGATGGATTCATCGATGCCTATTTAAAATGGAAGTATAAAGAGGGAAGAACCGATGCAGAAGGAGAATAGAACAAGCTGGTTTAAAAACTTCTTTCTCGGTCAATGGTTTACTTTAAAGACTTCCTTTCATAAAGAATTTATAGAACCGAAGAAATCCGAATTATTCAAATCAATAACATGGATTGTCATAGGAAACTTGTTGTTGGCATTAGGTGCATCGTTATTCCTTGTTCCTGGTGAAATAGTCACAGGTGGAACTTCCGGTATAGCAATTATAATCCAACAGTTCTATAACATGGCGACTGGGAATGACTTAAATTCCATAATCGATATTAACCATATCATTACAATTAGTACTGTCTTTTTCTTCATACTAGGTTACTTCTTATTAGGATTTGGATTCACTTTAAAAACTTTAATCTCAACTATTATCTATCCTTTAGGAATCTATCTATTTGATTTTCTAAGAGAAATAACCGTTATCAACGGAACTAAATTATTTGCTATAGAAACTTATATAAATAATCCAAGCTACGATTCTACTTCAGTAATGATTCTAGCTGGAATATTCGGTGGTATATTGATGGGTGCAGGTGTTGCATTTTCATTCAAAGGTGGTGGATCTACCGGTGGAACGGATTGTATAACCATGTGGTTACATAAGAAATTTGGAATTCCAACTTCTATTTCATCTTTTGGAGTGGACTTTATAATAATATTCACTGGCCTGTTCTCATCTCAAAATTTAATCAATTTCTTAATTGGAATATTAGCTTCATTATTATGTTCATTTGTCATAGAGAGAATCTTCTCAGGCAATAGTTCTTCATATTGTGCAGAGATTGTATCAGCTAAATATAGAAGCATCTCCAATGCCATTAATAAAAACATGGAAAGAGGAACAACACTATATGAAGCTGAGGGCGGATATACTGGATTTGAAAGAAAAGTGGTAAAAGTCTCATTCACAAGAAACGAATATCGTGAATTGCTCAGATTAATAAAATCTATAGATCCATATGCTTTTATAACAATAACAAATGTCGATGAAATTCATGGGAATGGATTCTCATATGATGATGGTGATGAGCCTTTGCAAATAAAAGAGCATCACTCAGCCAGATCTATAAAGAAAACTCAGCTAAAGGCTATGAAGCTTGAAAGAATAACCATAAAGAAAAATGACAATGCTGTTCTTCGAGATGTTAAAAAAGCTAAAAAAGAAGAAAAGAAAAACAAAAAGAAATAAAACTATAAGCCTAGCTATATAACAGCTTGGCTTTTTTTATATTTGACTAGCAAATTAAGTGCTCATTTAAAATTTGGAAAGCCTTTAATGAGTCAAGAGTATAAAAGAATTCTATAATTCTAATGATTTAGGATTCATTTTATGAGCTATATTAAGAAACACTTCACTTTATCTCTATTATTTGCTTGTCTATTAAGTCTTTTAGGTGGGTTCACAGAACTATATTCCATCAAAACTAGAGGAATATATGCTGCTATGCAAACTGGAAACACCATTACAATGTTTATGAATTTTATAGATGGTAATATTCCTTGGGCTTTAGATAGGATGATGGTTATATTAATGTTCTTTATCGGATGTTTAACTGCAGAGACTTTAAAAGCCACAATAAAAAAAGTGAATAAATACTATCCACAAATAGTACTGAGCCTAATGATCATATGTTTGATTCCATCAATTTGCATTCCTGTTAATGTTGAAGCGATTCAATCTAACGGAACACCTACAATAAACGATATCGTAGCCGATTGTTTCATGGCTTTATATGGAGCGTTCCAATTCTGCTCATTCCGTGAAATGAATAAAAATGTATTCTCTTCTACTATGATGACTACTGTTATGAAGAATATAGCTGAATTCTTAGTGAAATCAATAAAAGAAAAGAACATTGAATATGCTTTTATATCTTTGGAATACTTCTTCATTTTGATTTCCTTTATATTAGGAGCTATGTCCTTCTATCTTTGTTATAAATTTATCGATATCCAATCCAAAGATACTATTATTCAGTTATTACCTATTTCAATGATTGCTGTATTATTAATATTGATTGGACTATCTATATTCATTTCTAAAAAAGATAAAGAAATTAAGTTAGTAAAAGAATAAAATAAGTAAATAAATCTATATATTACATATATAATCTTTATTATTTTTCTTTTTCAATTAATTTTAGCCAAATAAGAATTTATTATTTCATTTTCTACAAGATTTGATGTTAACAACTTTTTATATATAAATGAAATAGTTCGACTATAAACAATTCGTTATCGTTTTCGGGCTGCGTATCTTTTATTATTCTTTCATTTACTAGAAAAGTCTAAGGATACCATAATCATTTTCTTGCTCCTATAGATAAGTTTTCAATACTATTTGAAATTATTTAATAGAACATTTATTCTAATGTCCTAAATTTATATAAAAGGAGCAAAATATATGAAATTTAAAAAACTAATATCAATATCTACTCTTGTATTGATGAGCTTGACAAGTTGCAATGAGATTAAGCCATCTTCTTCTCAAACTCCTGGATCTACTACACCAAATTCATCTTTTACACCAACAGAACCTACAGCACCTGATTTTTCTGATTATGATTTAGATGTCATGGATGACTACACCTATGAAGGTCAATTAGGTGAAGTTACTATAACAAATAAAAGATTAACCATCACAAAAGATGGTCAATCAAAAGATCTAATCCCAACTTCTATAGATGAAGAAATACAAGGTGATGATATAACAAGAACAGTAATATCATTCTCCAAAGCTTTTAATGATGATGACTATAAGGCCTACCTATCTTTTGATGAAAAGATGGTCTTAATTCTTGAGAAAGGTGATGAGTCTTATTCATTCATGCCTTCTATCAAAAGCATGAATGGAGCATTCTTCTCACCTTATTATGAAGCAGAAGTTTCCAAAATTGATTTAATCTACTATTTCAGCGGAGATTATTCAGTCGATAGAGATGTATTCTTAGTTAGACAATCCACTGCAGCTGGATCAACTTTAAATTCCTACTATACAAAATCCTACTTGAAAGACGTGGATGGAACTGTTGAATTAATAGCGGATTACTACGACTACACTGATAATTATCTATATGAATCTATGATGCTAGAAAATAACGGGTCTTATATAGATTTAGTCAACATATTATCAAATAATAAAATCGTATTCAGAAGCTGTCCTGCTTTTATGAACTATGATGTCTTTGACGGATCAAAGACAATAGACTTATCCTATGATTTCGATAATAAGACTGTATCCTTTGATGGCGATACATATCAAATAGAAGGAATCGTAGATGAAAAAGAAGGAAGTGAATATAAAATCACTTCTGGAAGTAAGTCTTATTTAGTAAAACCTAGTGCTTATGGAATTACCTTTATAGATTCTTCAAATAAAGAAACATTTATGCCATATGAAGATTATTCTTCATATTTATATGGTAGCTTCTCTTATAAGGATTTCAATTTCTCCTTCAGCTTAGATGAAGAGACAAATACTAACAAATTGAAAATCAATAATGTTGAAACATCATTTAGCTTTGATGTCTATAAAAACTTCAAAGCTATAAAAGTTGAATACGATGGAAAGACATATCATTTTGTTCCTTATAAAGACGATATGGCTTCTAATTACGTAATCAAAGGATATGTAGGTGAAAAAGAGTTATTCTTAGTAAATAAATCTCTTTATTCAAATTACTTTGTAAACGACTTCACATACAAATCAAAGACTGAGAAAGAAACATTGGTGGTAGACAAAAATTTAAAGATAACCTATCAATCTAAGACCGTCGATTCTAGTATTCTATATGTTCCTTCTTCTGATTCCACTTATCTAGAATTCACAATGGATTCAAATACATATCAATTCAAATTATTCGACACTGGAATCAAAGCATTTGAATTGATAAAAGAAGATGAATCAAAGATATTCATACCTACTAGCAGTTTTGAATCTCTATTAGGCGAATACACCACCAAATATCAAATCGACTTAACTATCGCTGCAGATAAATTAACTTATAAAGGAAATAAAGTCGATTATGAAATGAAGCCATACTACATAAAAGATTCATTTGCATATGTGATCGGTCTTTATTTCACCATCAATAATGAAGAACATTTGATAGAAGTAGGATCAAACAACGCTATGGTTGGAGGAGTATTTAAAAATAATGTATTCACTCCAAATGAGACTTTCGTTCCATATGACATGTTCTTAGATTTGGTAGGCACATATGAATTCAATGGTGCCTATGGAACAGAAAAGATAAGAATCACTTCTGATGGAAAGATGTATGCTGATAGTCTCAACGATACTAATAATGGATTAGTCGAGAAGGAATATGACTATTCATTGAGCATAACTACATACCAGGGAAACAAAGCTGTAAGAGTAGCTATGAAATACAGCAACTTAACTGAAGTATATTTTATTAAAGATGGAGCTAGTTTGGTCTCATTCAATAATAGATATGCCGTTGACTATATCTACAACTATAACGGAGTATATGCAAACGGTGATAATTCAACTGTCATATATCTAACCGCTGATCAGTTATATGTAAATGGATCATTAACTTCTTATTCTTCATATGAAAGCAAAGATGGAATAACAACAATAACAACAAGTTCATCGACATTCAAATTCAAAGAAGTAGATGGAATAAAGAAAGTCGAATATAACGATGAGACATTGAATTCAGTCGATTTCGATATAACAAAGTTTGCTAGAGACTATACGACAACTAGTGGAACTACATATTCATTCAAAGCTGTCGTAGATCCTATTACAAAGATAACTTCATATGTGCTGAGCGATGGAACAACAAATTATAATTATCTAATCACTTCATACAACAATAAGATTGCATTGAAGTTCTCAATTTTATCTACAACTATTTACTTATATGAGGATAGTGGTGAATATAAGATTGCTTCTGAAAGCTCAATACCTCTTCCTCCGCCTCCTCTTCCTCCTTATAAAGGATAAAGGTGTATTTGATTAAAACACTACATTATTGTAGTGCTTTTTATTGTGTACCCGTAAACTTGAGCTGATCCAATTGGTTCTAAAAAAGGGCAAAAAAATGGTGATTTCAAAAGAAGAGAATATTGCTTTCTAAAACTGATGAATTACGGTAAGATTTTTCAATATCTAAGGTCTTCAAGTCCCTGAAAATAAACATAGATGTCCCTGAAAAATACCCAAGCTGACACTTTTATGTACCTAAATTTAAATTTATTGTGATATAAATAAATCATTCTTTACTTATATACAGAGATACCCATATGAATGAACAACAAATAATAGAATTAGAAAAAATTATGGGATATGAATTCAAGGACAAGAATTTACTAATCCAATCATTCACTAGAAAGTCTTATTCAAACGAGCATAAAGATATAAAAAATAATGAATGTTTAGAATTCATAGGTGATGAGGCTATAGATGTCATCGTAGCAAAAAAACTATGCGAGAAATTCGGAACTTATAATAATGGTTTCTCATTCAATCCTTTTGATGAAGGCACTATGACGATGATCAAATCCAATTTAGTAGATAGAGACACTCTATCTACTAGAATTAAAGAATTAAGCTTGTCTAACTTCTTATTGATGAGTGAAGGAGATAAAAAGGAAGAAGTCGATACAAAAGATAAAACCCAAGAGGATTTATTTGAATCAATTATAGGAGCAGTAGTTATTGATTCTAAATGGAATTACAAAGAAATAGAAAAGGTTATCGTAAAGATGTTAAATCTTGACTATTTTCTTTCAAATATACAATCTTTTTTGGAAGAAAAGAAAGACTATCAATGCCTTGTAAGAATGTGGCTTCAAAAAGAAAACATCTACTCTAAAAAGCTATTTTCTTTCAATAACGAGGATAAAAATAATATAATAGCTACAATAAGAATATCTGATGAAGAATGTCATGGCGAAGGTGACTCACAAGAAAAAGCAAAGAAAGATTGCTTCAATAAAGCATATAAAATCATAAAAGAAAAAGGATGAGTCTTATAGCCCACCCTTTTTAAATATAACTAATATTATTCGGCAACAGTAGTGAAAGTTATTTTGGAAATTTGGATAGATCCATTCTTCTTTGATTGTTTGCAATCAATTACATATTTGAAATATGCATTTGCAACAGGAGTAGTTATTTTAGTTATTTGTACTCCTTCTGCAACATTCACATCATAAGTTTTTGTATCAGTAGTAAAATCGGCTGAAGTAGAGACTAACAACTTAATGCTATTAATATATGTATCGTTTACTTTATCAATAGTAATTGCTGATTCAGCAATAGCTTCAGCAAATGGGGAAGCGGTAGCAATAGAACCGATAGATGGTTTTTTATTGGAGCCGATTCTAATAAAATTCCAAATGTCATTGCCTGTTTTTCCTCCACCTGTACCATTATTATTACAATTCTTTAGATTATAAGTAATACCATCAGACATATTTGTCCACTCCTTATCGTAACCACCTACTGCCTCTTTGTTATTGTCTTTATTAAACAACACATTGTACACCTTAGCCACGGGAGCAGAGTCACTTACAAACTCGACTACAACTTTGTTGTTCAATTCAGCAGTAAACTCAGCTGTGTTATCTTCGGCTACAGTCAAAGCTTGATCATTGACCTTGATGGAAGAGACTTTATATCCTTCCTTAGGTGTAGCAGTGACCGTAAGTTTATCTCCAAGCTTTCCTTCCTCAACTGTGACTGTTCCCTTTTCAGCATCATATTCAGTCACTACCTTAGCAGCTACCTTCTCAGCTGAAGAATCAATAACCACTGCATTGACTAATTCCTTAGTACCATTATAATTTTTGAATGTTCCTGCAACAGTGATTTCTTTACCTAAATAATCTGAAGTGATAACTTTAGCACCTTTATCAAATGAGAACTGAGTTCCATCAAATGAATAGTTATTATCTAAATATGTACCATATACATATAATTCCTCACCGGTAGCCTTATCAGTCAAATAAAGATTTCCAAATTGTGCGTTTTTAATCTCAGTCAACACACCAGTTGTTACATATAGATTTGCATCATCATCAGTTGTCATCTCATTCAACTCTTTGAAGGTCTTCTTCACCACATTATTCTCAGTAACAACTGTAGTTTTATCTTCATCGTGATCATAACCATATGCTTCAACAGCAGTCAAGGCATCCATTGTGACTGTAGTTGCTACAGTTCCATCAGAATGAATGGACATCTTGTCACCCTTTGCAACTGTGAACTTGTTATCCTTCAATGTAGCAACAACAGGAGTATTGTATGCACTTGTTCTTTCATCACCTAAGATCAATCCACCAGAAACTACTTCATTTCCAGCCTTCCAAGATCCGGCAGTGGTCTTATATTTTGTATTAGTAGTAACATTAGCTTCAGAAGCATCCAACCATTTACCTGTGGATACAAAGGTAGATCCTGAGATATCCCAGTTTCCAGTTCTAGCAATGACTGCTTGTCTATCAGCAGTAAAGGTTGAATTCTTTACAACTACCTTAATTCCTTCAGTATTGCCTAAGAATCCAGTGTTATCAAAGTCATCAGAAGTAACTGTGACCTTAGTATTGTCAATTGTAATAGTCTTGTTTTCACCGTCGAGGTTATTAGTTCCTATACCATAAGCACCTAAATTTGAACTACCTTTGATATTGATTGTAGAATTCAAAATCTTAGTTTCAGTAGTGCTGGAGCAATAAATACCAGTGATAGGATTAACTGTACTAATACTACTATTGCTTACAGTGACTCCATCTAATGTAAAAGCTGCAAGATACGAAGAATCGATGACATTGACTGTTCCCTTGTCATAATTAGAAATGATGCTTCCATTCTTCAATGTGACAGACTTGTTTCCAAATGTTGCAATATCAGTATTGGCATCTCTAAGCATTCCATTCAATGTGCTAGTGATGGTATGTCCATCCAAATCATATTCAGTGGTTCCTTTAGCTAAAGGTAAAGTTACACCGAGAGTGACATCTCCTGCAAGCTTAACCTTGATATCTTGAGCATTTTTAATCTCATTGATAACAGAATCAGTAAACTCAGATATTGTATGAACATCTGTGAAGGTAGCTGAGATATTAAGATCCTTCTCAACTAATTGTTCAAAAGAATATCCACCTTTCTTATCTTCAGGTACTTCGATAGCTTTTCCGTCAACTGTGATAGTCTCGATCATGTATCCTTCATTAGGAGTTACAGTGACGACTGCAGTATCACCATATTTATAATCCTGAGAATCATCTAATTTATTCTTATGTTCAATCGTTCCATGTTCACCGGCATTGACTGTGATAGTTTCATTTTCAAGACCGAACAGTACAGTGACGAACAATCCATATTCGCCCATAGTAGTGGTATATGTATTGTCGCTAGCCCATTGTACTTGCTCTTCATTAATAGTTAAGTATTTAATCTCATATCCAGTTTCTGGTGTGAAAACGAACTTTACATCTTCACCATATGTAGCTGAAGTTTTACCACCTTCTACAGCAATAGTACCATGAGTAGGAGTATCCCATTCGATAGAGTATACGGCTAACTTAAATTCAGCAGTGACAGTAAGTCCACCGGAGACCATCTTCACCTTGGCTTCCCAATAAATCTTTCCGGTAGTTGAATCTTCCTTAGTCACATAGTCAACATCACTTCCATTCACCTTAAAGGAACTCACATCATATCCAGTATCAGAAGTAATCTTGAATGTTACATCTTCACCAATCTTAGCAGTCATCTTGTCAGCAGTGATAGCACCATGTTCAACAGCCCCAATGGTGATTGTTCCAGATCCTAATTCAAATGAAGCAGTAACATTCAAGCCACCGGCTACCATAACTACTACAGCTTGATTATTACCATCCAAAGCAACATCAGCATCATTTACTTTAAATGATGAAACTACATAATTTGCTTCTGGAGCAACAGTGAAAGTGACATTTTCACCAATCTTAGCAGTAAACTTATCAGCACTAATGCTTCCATGATCGGCTTGAGTTATAGTGACTGCAGCACTGTTGATTTCAAATTCAGCAGATACAGTGAGACCACCTTCGACCATCTTTACAACAACTTGATTAGAGTCATTCAGCTGTTTTTCATCATTGTTGACTTTGAATGACTTTACTGAATAGTTCTCATCAGGAGTAACAGTAAAGGTGACATCAGCACCAACTTCAGCAGTCATCTTATCAGCAGTGACACTACCATGCTCAACTGCTCCAATAGTAACTGTTCCAGTCTTCTTCTCAGGTTGTTGAGTAGATGGAGCAGTTGGAGTAGTGGGATTGTTGCTACCAGCTGAGTAATTTCCTCCATTACATCCGACTAATGACGCAATCAAAACGGATAAAGCAATTAAATGATTCTTCTTTTTCATTGTTTGGAATTTATTCTCCCTCCAATTTAATCTTAACATGTATTCCACTTGAAAGAGCTATCAAAATAAGCTTTTCAGCAAATTTCATTAGTTTTTACTGAAGATTTACATTCTCACCGACTCATATTTACCTATTTATCATTTTTGTTTTTACTTCAATTGAGGATAAATAAAACAATTTTGCAATTATAAATAAAAAAGGTAGAAATCTACCTTTTAATTAACTAAGTCTATATTATTTCGAATCTAAATATTTATCAAAGAATCTTTACTTATATATTCCCTTGTACTTCTTGTCCAAATAATCTATGAATTCCTTAGAGCTAAAGTCTTTGTGAGTTATAGACTTAATCCAATCCTTAGGATCTAATAGACATGCATTCTTAAACACTCTCTTAGTCATCCAGTCTTTGACCAAATCCATTCTACCTTCTTTCAACACCTGATCTAATCCACCATACTTCTTAAAGGATTTATCCATTACGTTTCTATACATGATGTTGTATGAATTTCCAACTGCATAAACAGGAAAATAGGCAAAAGAATCACACCAATGAACATCCTGCAATATTCCACTTCTATCATCTTCGACATCCAGTCCTAAATAATCCTTATATTTTTGATTCCAAACTTTATTTAAATCCTTAGTACTTAATGTCTTATCAAAAAGACCTTTCTCTATCTCATATCTTATGACGATATGAAGCGAATAAGTCAATTCATCAGCTTCTGTTCTATAAGGTTGACGGAATACTTTGTTAGCTGCTCTATAGAATTCTTCGACTGTTACATCATCTAATACTGGTGCAAAGTATTTCTGCATGGTAGGAAATACAAAAGACAAGAAAGAATAACTTCTTCCTATAACATTCTCATAGAATCTAGATACAGATTCATCCATATCCAATGTTTGATGACCACCAAGCAAATGTTTTCTAACTATAGCAGGTGTGTTTTGTGAGAACAAAGCATGACCTGTTTCATGCATTATCGAATAGAAATTTGATATGAAGTTCTTCTCATAATAGTGAGTAGCCACTCTACAATCAGATGCACTCAATTCAGATGTAAAAGGATGCTCTGTCTGACCTAAAGTTCCTTTATCGAAATCAAATCCTAATAGTTTCATCAACCAAAGAGAGAACTCTCTTTGGTTTTCTATAGATACTTCTCTAAACAAGAAGTCATCTCTAATGATTTCTTTGGATTCATAAACTCTATTCAAGATAGGAATAATGCCATCTTTAAGACTGTTGAAATAGATATCTAAATCCTTAGTAGTAAATCCAGGCTGAACTTCATCAGTCAAAATATCCAAAACTTTCTTTCCTTTTGCGTCATCTCTAAGATTTACCCATTTTCTAGTATATTCGACATTTTTCTTCAACTGACCTTCAAATAAAGAATAATCATTCTTTTCTTTAGCATTAACCCATACGTTAAATGCTTTGCTAAAGTTGTTGGAATAAATCTTTTCAAATTCAGGAGTTACATTCTTTGAACTCAAATAATCTCTATATAAAGATTTAACTAAGACTTTGTCATATTTATCCAAAGACTCGAAATTCTTCATAGCATAAATAATTGAACTTATGAATTTCTTCTTTTTGCTGAGAGCAAAAGATTTACCTGACAAGTAAGTGAGTTGCTCACTTTCTCTATCTCGTCCATCTTTTGGAGCGCATGTTTCCAAATCCCATGATATGACTCCAGACATATCACTATAAAACTGCATCATCTTCACTGTCTCATGAATTACCCTCAATGACTTTGTTAATTTCTTTTCTTGATCCATATCAGTCCACCTCTTATTAATAAAGTATAAATTATTCATCTAAATAAAACATCTAAAATTGATATTGTTCATCTTGGATAGTCCAACATACATTTCTCTTAGATCCTTTGTTTAACATAGCAGACAAAGAAATAATTCCTTCTTTTAATTCGAAAGTGATCTTTTGAATTCGACTTTTTCTGTTTATTCTCCAAAATGCATATAGTCTCATCCTGCTATTAGTATTTTGAATCCTCTTTTACACTTAAATAGATTTTTTATTAGACTTTACTTATAAGCACATATATAAGATGAAAATATATATTTATTAGAAAACAGCAGGTATTTGAAAACACTTTCAAAAATACTTTGTTTTTTTGCTTGCTTTTATAAATCTAAGGACTATAATTACAAGGCAATCAAGAGATTGCAAATAACTAAGTTAATTATTTCCAACATAAAATTCCTTTTGCTCGCTCCGGATCTAATGCAAATTAGGTTCGGAGTTTTTTTATGTCTTTTATTCCATATCCAAAGGAAGTTTCTTCTTTGGAGATGGATAAATAGAATCTAGTAACTTCCAAGATTCATCTGATATTTGAATCTTAGATGCTTCAATATTCATCTTTAGATGCTCTACATGAGAAGCTTTAGGAATAGATGTTATACCCTTATCTCTCAAAGTGAAGGCTAAAAGAAGTTGAATAGGTGTAATTCCATATTCTTTAGATATTTCTATTACTGTCGAATTAGATAAAAGCTCTCTTTTCAATGATCCAGCTTCTGCCAAAGGACAATAAGACATAAATCTAATGGCATTATTCTTTAAAAAAGGAATAAGACTGTACTCTACACCTCTTGATCCTAAATGATATAAGCATTGATCAACTCTGCAATTGTATCCATCTTTAAGGCTTAATAACTCTTGCATATCATCAATATCAAAGTTAGAGACACCCCAATCTTTGATAAGACCTTGTCTCTTTGCTTCTTCCATGCATCTTATGGTTTCTTCCAATGGAATCTCACCTCTCCAATGCAATAAGTACATATCCAAATAAGATGTATTCAATCTTTTTAAAGAATTAGAAAGGCTGATGAAGAAATCATCATATCCAGCATTCCAAGGCAATATCTTAGAAACAATATATAATCTTGACCTATCAAAATCCTTGATAGCTTCTCCTATCAAGGATTCAGATTTGCCATCCCCATACATCTCAGCTGTATCTATCAATGTCACTCCATTTTGAATTCCATATCTAATACTTTCGATTTCAGCTTCATATAATTTTCTATCTTCTCCAAAATGCCAAGTTCCTTGACCTAATCTATCCATTTTAAACATGATTACATCATTCTCCTTATAAATAATATAAAACACGACTAACTTATTTCTTAAGAACAAAAAATAGCTGTTTTCACAGCTATTCAACTTCTACGTTATCTATTAAGAACCAAGGGCAAAGAGCGGCTTCTATAGAGCAATCCTCTCTCTCAGAAGAAAGTCCGATTACATCTCGTAAGAATTCATCAGCTTTTCCTTTTATAGTTCCTCTTACAGGCTTTCCAATCTTTCCTTCTTTTATCTCATAACCATAGAAAGGAGTCTCAAGATTTATCTCAGCATCTCTCTTTATCTTTTCTACACAGTCCTTATCAAATCCTTCTACTATATATCCATTATCTACAGACCTTATCAATCCCAAAGATGTATTATCTGCTGAAGGTGCAACAACGAAGTATTGAGACTCGGGAATTCCGTATGTGGCACAAGAATTAGATCTTATATTCAATATCTCACCGTATTCAGTATCCAAGAAGAAACAGCGAAGTCTTCCATGATCTATGGCCATAAACTTCTCTGTTGCATTTCCTTCTGTATCGAATGGAGTGGATTGAACTGAAGAGATAATAGGATCATTTAAGACAGTTAGTAGTGGTGAGAAAGCATCCTTTCCAAACTGATCCTTATATACTGATTTTCCCGAAGCTACCATCGCACCAGAGAGATGAAGATCAGCAATATGAAGGATAGTAGCAGCACTTCTTGGAGAAAAAGCTACTTTATATTTTCCCTTTTCAGCTAGACCAACCTTGAAGGAAGACATTATTTCTTTATCTATTCTATTAGCCAAATACTCAGGTTTAATAGTCATCAAATTGTATCCAATATATGTCTCAGTAGCAGAACTCTTCTCGCCATCAGGCTTTGTGAAGGTACAGTCTGCTTTCATCACTATACGGTCAAACTTCTTCTCCACTTTTAATCCTTTAGAATTGACCATCATTCTTCTACCAGTTATCAAAGTGGTTGAAATTTCATTTATAGCATCATCGTTGAACAAAGAATTCATTCCTTTTAAAGATTGAACAATCTTATTGTTTAAAATCTTTAGATTATCTATCTTCACGTTGGATAATTTAAATCCACTAGATTTATATCTTTGACCAGGTTCGCCAAAAAATTCAGGTCTACATAATCTATCGCTATTCAAAGCAGATTGCTTAATAGATTTAATGATTTCATCGACTCTATTCTCATCCAATTTGTCATCTTCAAAAGTACCTAATCTCTCTTCATACATTCCTCTATAACGAACTGAGACAACATTTTCTTTTATGTCAGTCGTTATAACACCTTTTACATTTGATACTTTAATTTCATTATGGACCTTATAGTCAATTTGAAAAGGGGATATTCCTTCTCTTTGGCAAAGACTTAGAATAGTATCCAACACCTTCTTTTCTTCGTCTGTCATAGTTATCACTCCTTTTCGCTTTTAATGTCAGTTGACTTTCATTTATATAAATAAAAAGTAAATATAACAAATTCATTAGAAAGCGGTATTATTATAACCGATTTTTAAGTTAAATTCCTAGCTAGAAAGGCGGTTTATAACTATGAGCGAGAATATAAAGAAAGAAAAAAGTTGTGGTGCTGTAGTATATAAAATAATAAATGACCAAAGATACTATCTAGTAGAGAAGATGAATTTAGGACATACTTCAATTCCAAAGGGCCATGTAGAACCTACGGATAAAAATGATGAAGATACAGCTAGAAGAGAAATAAAAGAAGAGACTTCTTTAAACGTGACTATAGATACTGGATTTAAGCACCATATAAATTATTCTCCATTTCCTGGAATAGACAAAGATGTCTATTTCTTTGTCGCTGAATGCAAAGAAGACACCATCGCTCACGATGACCACGATGACGAAGTCAAATCATGTATTTGGCTTCCTATCAAAGAAGCTATAGATGCAGTAACCTTTGAAACAGATAAAGAGACGTTGAGAAAAGCTGATGAATATTTAAAAAATAGAAATAATTAAAACGAATTTATTCTGACTCTATAAATGACTCTGTAAAAATAGTAAATAGCAAGCCCACAGATTTTGACCAGCAATACTTCAATCAATAAAATCAAACCCAGGAATCACAGCAAAAAGAGACAACATTTGCAAAGCAAATAACATTACTTTGATTAGACTTCCCAATTCCTATGCCAAAGATTATACGTTCATTTTAAACACTATTAAGAAATACGAACGTCAAGCTATAGACGAATCAGAAGAAATGCACTTATATAATAATTAATCAATTGTAAATAAAAAAGAGGGCACATAAGCTCTCTTTTTTCAAGTTCGAAAATAGTATAAGATTTAGTGATTTAAGAATATCGAACTTGCGACTATTATTCTACCGCTAAAGTCTTCAATGTTGGCATAGTATTATCTACTAAATTCCAAGAATTTGCAGATAAGTCCGAATATGTAGTTGCTTTGGCCGTAGAGAAATCAACATCAGTATGAATTCCAGATGTATCTTCAATAGGTCCACCCCACTCCCATGCACTTCCATAAGCCAAATCCGAGCTTTGGTTCGTGTATATTCCGCTTACAGTAAAGGTCTGTTTAGAAGGAGCAAATCCCGGTTGTGTTCCATCACTAACGGATCCACCTGCTGGATATGCACATATTGCCATATGGACATCTTTACCTTCACCAGAGACATTTACAACAGAGCTCTTAACAGTTGCACTCTCCTTCAAAACACCACAGATAGAAGCACCGAAAGCGAACCAACTAGCTGATCCGTTATTGAATGACTGAACTGAATTGAATAAGCAATTTTCGACAGTTCCAGAAAGAATATTCGTAAGAATAGCTGTACCCCAACCTAAACTGTTTTTAGTCAATGTTCCATCGACTTCAAGATTCTTAATTGTTCCGCTGACTTCTTGGAACATTCCAGAGTTATTATGTCCAGCATCGTTGTTCTCAGAAGATATGATAGAGAAATTAGATACTTTATGACCACGTCCATCTAAAGTTCCAACTAACTTTCTAGTATCACCATTTCCATTGATTTCCATTCCACCTAAATCGATATCAGCTGTTAAGATAAAGTCATCTTTAATGGTGTTCTTAGCAAGAATCTTAGACTTGAATTCATCTGCTGTGGAAATCTTAACATAATTATCCAAAGATTCAGTAATCTCAATCTCAACTTGATCTGTCACTTCGACTTCCCCAATAGTAGCAGTCAATTTAATAACTTCTTTTCCTGCACTATCAGTTGTGAACTTAGCAGTCTCACCATTAGTCTTATCAAAACTACCACTATAATTTTCGCAGCTCCATTTATAAGTAACTTCATCTTTATCCTTGTTGGTGACATTAGCAGATAAATTGATTGTTTCTCCAACTTTAACAGAAGTTTTATCAGCTACAATCTTTACTCCAACATCCTCAGCAGACAAAACTGTGAATACAAACTCTTTCTTAACAGATGGATCAGCCTTAGAAGCGATTGTAATAGTCGTTGTTCCAGCACTCAAGGCATTAATAAGACCAGTTTCTGAAACAGTAGCAACTGTCTCATCACTAGATTCCACCGAATATCCACTCTTAGTCGAATCGTTCTTGACTGATATCTTCAATTTCACTGATTGACCTACTACAGTCTTAGTTGCTCCAGTAACAGTCAAAGTAATTTGCTTTTGTACTGTCTGAGATCCATTTCCACCATTATTTGAATTGTCTCCGTTTCCACAAGACACTAATCCAAAGCAAGACAATCCCAATAAACTAATTGCTAATATTTTATTTAATTTCATTTTATTTTATTTCTCCATTTTTTATTAAGCATCTTTTTTAGTAGTCCCATCAGTAGCGACTACAGCACTCTGAGCACCATCCCATGTTCCATCGACTGTGTAAGTACAATTGGTGTAAGTTCCAGATCCAATAGAACTAAATGATTTAATAGTATTGCTTGCCGTATTCACATGGAAAGCTACAGAAGAATCTTCAACCTTACCTTCGTTCGAAAAGAACATTCCAGCAAATGTATTTGTTGCACGTTTTTCAACTACAGTCATATCGATATGAACATTTGATATAGTTCCTTTATTTGTATGAGCTAATGGACCTCTATTAGCTTCGATAGGATTGCTCGTCTTTATATTTACATTTCTCACAACACCGCTAGCAGCGATAATGTTGAACATATCCCAACTGATATCACCTGTGATGGTATGTCCTTGTCCTTCAAATATTCCAGAGAACTCACCAGCCATCCACATCATCTTTGTGGTAGTCAATTCGTCACCTGTCAAATCGATATCATTAGACAAGTAGAAATTCCTCGTAGTATAAGCAGCGCCCTTATCAAATACAGTTTTGAATGTTGCTACATCCTTAATTTCAAATGCACCATCTGGGATTTCATATTTAGGAGCATCAGCAGACTTAACAGTGAATGTAATAGCTTCAGCAGTTAAAGTTTTATCTCCTAATTTTGCACTCACTGAGACAGTAGCTTCACCAGCAGCTATAGCTGTAATTCCAAATGTTCCATCATTATTGTTGGTTACACTAATCACTGAAGCATCGCTAGGATCAAGAGTATAAGAATAATCAGATAATGTTTCAGTCGAATACTTCAACGAAGTAGTTATGGTTGCAGTTTTTGTGCCATCTTCTTTCATTGAAAGAGAAGTCGTATCAGCACTAGCAGTAAGCTTAGCTTCAAGCTTTTCAGGTGCTTCGCTATCATGAGCCAAGACAGGCATCTTATTATCTTCAAGAGTCCAAATAGATGAATCCAACGTTGTATAGGCTGAAGCTAAAGTAGAATCAAAGGGAGTGTGATTGATATTCTCCATAACCTGTGCTGAGATATCACGTCCTTCAGGATTAAATGGCTTATAGTTCTCATTTTGAGTATCATGAGCTATGTTTGTATATGCATTCTTCATCACCTGTGTTCCAGTCCATGAATAAGCAAAGAATGGTAAACACATAGCATCAGTTGCATCGAGGTTAGTTACTACATTCTCAACCTTTGCTTCATTTTGAAGTGTAGAGGCAATAACACCATTTCTTGCCCAAGTCCAATCGACACCAGTTTGAACATTCTTAGCCTCAAACAAACAATCAGTAATTCTAGCTTGAGGTCCACTGACTTCCTTTGCAAGTAGTCCACTAAATCCGGCTGCATCAATTGTTCCTTTGATATGAATGTTTCTCAATACACCTTGATACATCCAGAATAATCCAGTAGCTTTATCAGTCTCTTGAGAAGAATCATTCTTTACCACAAAGTTTGAGAGTGTATATCCTCTTCCATCAAGAGTTCCGACAAAGGTAGAATTATTTGCTCTTCCATTGACTTGCATTCCACCCAAGTCAATGTTAGCGCCTAAGCAGTACTTTCCGTTTATTACATCTTTCTTATTCAATAACTCAACCATCGCATCAGCAGTTTTAATTTCGGTATATTTGGTATAGTCTGCTTCTACTGTAATATTCAAAGAAGCCTTGTATTCTTTTCCGTTGACTGTAGCGGTGACTTTGACTGTTCCTTTTCCAACATTGGTAGGTGTAAAGTATTGTTTAGATTCATCATCTGTGTAAGGATTTACTACACCGATATCCTTGGCATCAGTTCCATCCCATACATAAGTAGCACCTTCAACTTGATCGTCTCCGAATGTCGCTTGCAATACTGCAGCTCCATCACCCTCTTTATAAGATTGTTTGTCAGAAGTTATAGAGAGATTCAAATTGACTTTAGTTTGAAGAGTGATAGCAATAGCAACATCACCTTCGGGCATTACAAACGAATATGAGCCATCTTCTTCCAATGTACAATCTACGTCATTAGCTTTAATCGAAGATAGTTCTTTATTTTCATCATTAATAGCAATATTGAAAGTTACCTTAGTTCCTTTAGTAGCCTTGGTAGCTAAATTAGTGACAGTATAATCTTCCGAAGCAGTATATGTGATGTTGTATTCTACTTCAGGTTCTACTGCCTTTGCCTTAAAAGTTACTTCAACATTGTTTTCACCTTCAACTAATTTAAACGAATATGTTGTACCGCTGAGGACTTTGTCGTTAGCCTTAACTGAATCGATCTCATATCCTTCATTAGGAGTGATAGTGAGTGTTACAGTTTGACCGACATCGCCATTTGTTTTATCAGCAGTAACAGTTCCTTGATTGCTATCAAATGATAAAACAACAGTTCCTTTCTTTACTTCAGGAGCTTGTGTCGTAGGACTAGATGTAATACCACCCCCGGTATTACCACCTGTCGGGTTGGTTTCAGGCCCACAAGCTACGAGTCCTGTAGTAAGCATCAAACTAGCTAATACAGCATAAATAGACTTAGCTTTCATAATTGTATTTCCTCCAAGGATAAGCTTGAAATATCTGTAAGGGCTTACTTGCGATGATAGGTTAACTTTTTAATCAAACAAAGAAGAATATTTAACATGAATTCAATGATTTAAAACTTAATCTTACTGAATTTTAAGCTTATTTTTCATAATTTGAACCTAATTATTAGAGTTTAACTTTGTTTTAATCAATAATATTTTATGCTTTTTTAAGAAAAGGCTTTCTAGATAATTTTAGTTCTTTGTGGTTTAATGTTAATTATTAGAAATCACTATGAAATTAAATAAATTCAAATTAAACTTTGCTGGAATTTGTGCTTTGGCATTAACATTGATTACATTAGACTGTGTCATAGGCACAAATATAGATTCCATCAACAATTACTTCCAAGAGAGTAGATTTGATTCATCAGATTTTAAAGATGTAGCAACTAAATCCAACGAATTAGTCCAATCGATAGAAGAAGAAGGGGCAGTATTATTAAAGAACAAAGACAATTGTCTTCCCTTAAAAATGAATTCAGATAAAACACCGATCAATGTATTTGGTTGGAATTCATGTGACCAAGGAAATGTTTTAAAGGGTGTAGGATCTGGTGCATCACCTATAAGCGATACTAATAAAGTAACATTAGTAAATGCATTGGAACTAGAAGGATTTGAAGTAAACAATGAAATCATATCCAAATATGATTCCTTCTATAATGGAGATTTCATCAACGAAAACGATTCTAATGACAAGAATAAAAGACTTAGATTGATTCAGCCTTCTATTGATTCATATTCATCAGAAATGATAAGTAAAGCTAAATCCTTCTCATCTACAGCCATAGTGATAATAAGTAGAATCCTAGGTGAAAATATGGGTGAAGCACCTAACTATCAAAAAAAGATTAATTCTAATGGTTCATCCTTAGATTACACAAAACATTATTTAGAATTGAGTAATGAAGAAAAAGACTTATTAAACATGGTCGAAAAGGAATTTGATGATGTAATAGTCTTGATCAATTCAACAAACACAATGGAATTATCATTTCTAAATGATGATAGAATCGATGCCGCTTTAAGCATCGGTCTTCCTGGTCAATCTGGAATGATAGGAGTTGCTAAGATATTGAAAGGTGAAGTTAATCCATCAGGAAAGCTAACTGATACATATCCGGTGGATTTAACAACCGAGCCATCCTATAGCAATCGTTTTCCAAACAAAGATAATGAAGATATGTATCAAATCACATATAAAGAAGGACTTTACTTCGGATATAGATGGTACGAAACAGCGTGCGAAGAGAAATACTATAGTCAAGATTACAAGAATATAGTCCAGTATCCTTTCGGATACGGATTATCCTATACAACTTTTGATTGGAATTTAAAAAAAGTCGACATCGATCCAAATTCTGAAATAAACAAAGATTCAACTATAACCTTGACATTGGATGTAAAAAATACTGGTGACTACGCTGGAAAGGATGTGATTCAACTATATGGTTTCACTCCATATATCAAGGGACAAATAGAAAAATCATCAATTCAATTAGTGGCATTTGAAAAAACAGATTTATTAAATCCTGGTGAAACACAAAAAGACATAAAACTATCTTTCAATCTTTATGACCTAGCTAGTTATGATGCATATGATAAGAATAAAAATGGTCATAAAGGATATGAGTTAGATAAAGGGACTTATACATTCAAGCTGATGAATAATTGTCATGAAATCAAAAATATGGATGATTATCTAGGAAATTCAATCAGCTTTGATTTAGAAGAAACAATAAATTATTCCAAAGACCCAACTACTGAAAATACAGTGGAAAATAGATTTACAGCTTTAAACAGCTATGCTTCAACACCGATAGATGGTAGTTCCGTCAACATAGATCAAAATTATTTGACGAGAGATGATTTTAATAAATCTTATCCAAAAGCTACAGACTATTCGACTATAGACAAAGACAAAATAAAAACAGCTAATGACTATTCTTATAAAGAAGAACTAGATAAAACCATAGCGACATTACCAACTCAAAAAAGCAATAATAATTTATTATTAACCACTGATGAAAATGGGAGTAAATTAACCAGAACTCAATTAGAAAACTCAGAGACAAAATTAAAATACAACGAAGATTTAATTAAGAAAATAGGCTCTGATTACAATTCAAAAGAGCTATCAGATTTGATTGATCAGATGTCCTATGAAGAGATGTGCGAACTATCTAAGCAAGCTGGATATAAAACTATTGCCGTAGAAAGTATCGGTAAGCCCCAATACAATGAATACGATGGACCTGCCGGATTAAATACAAATTCCACATCAATTGAAGCCACTAAATGGACAGCATTTCCAAATGAAGTAATCATCGGTCAAACTTGGAATAAACAACTTGCAAGACAATTAGGATATATAGTGGCAAAAGAAGGAAAAGAAACAGGTGTTAGTGGATGGTACGCACCAGGAGTAAATCTACATAGATCTTCTTTCTCCGGTAGGAATTATGAATATTATTCTGAAGACCCTGTTTTGAGCGGAGAAATCGGAGGCAATGTCATAGAAGGTGCTAGAGCAGGTGGAATGTATACATATATAAAACATTTCGCTTTATCAGAATTAGGCGATAACTCTCAAGGCTTAAATACATGGATAAGCGAACAAACCTTAAGAGAAATATATTTAAGGCCTTTTGAGATAGCAGTAAAAGAGTATAAATGCACTGGAGTTATGTCTTCCTTTGGAAGAATAGGGGCGGTTTGGAGTGGAGCTAACAGCTCATTACTAAACAAAATTCTAAGAAATGAATGGGGATTTAGAGGTGCTGTTATAACAGATTACACAACATATGGAGATCCTCCCATGGATATCCAACACGGAATAGTTGCAGGAAATGATTTATGGCTGACTGCTGAAACAAATTATCAGCCGTTAGATACTGATGATCCAGTCTATATGACTTGCGTAAAAGAAGCTAGTAAAAACACGATTTACATGATAGCTAATGCTTTTGAATATTCCACCAAATTTAACAATGGTGAAGGAATCTTCACAAAACCTGTTCTAAATAGCACAAAAACAAATCCTTGGGTGTATGGTTTAATAGCCGGTAATATAATTTGGATTGGTGGGCTAGGAGTATGGGCATACTTCCTCTATCATCCATTAAAGGGAAAGAAAAACAAGGAGGAATAACATCATGATTAGAGTAGCAGAAGTAGAAGATGATGAAAAAGATTATGAGAATTACATCGCTTGTTTAAACAAATACAAAGAAGAAAATGAAGGTGTCGAAGTCGACACCACATGGTTTAAAACTTCTGAACAATTTTTATCCACTTTTACCAAAAATAAGTTCGATATCATTTTTATGGATATAAACTTAGGCGAATCAAATGGATTAGAAATCTCTAAGAAGATTAGAGAAATAGATGATGAAACAATAATAATATTCGTTTCTAATTTAGCCCAGTATGCTGTGGAAGGTTATGAAGTAGAAGCTATGGATTTCATAGTCAAACCTATGACTTATTATGTCTTTTCGATGAAATTTAAAAGAGCTCTTAAAAAAATTGCTAAGAAGCAAGAAATATTGCTACCTTTCATAGTCAACTATGAAAAATCATTTATAAAAGCTAGCACTATTCAATACATAGAAATCATTGGACATAAGATGATAATACATACTACTCAAGAAGAAAAAATCAGTTATGGCACGATTAAAAGCGTGGAAGAAATGCTAGAAGAGAATAAAATAGATTTCTTTGGAAGATGTAATAACTATTCTTTAGTTAACTATAATTATATAAATGGCGTTTTTGGTTACCAAATTAAAGTTGGTAATAAAATGCTAGATATCAGCCATCCTAGAAAAGCAAAATTTATGCAAGATTTCAATAAGTTCTTAGGAAAAGGAGGACTCTAATATGCCAGAGATATCAGGTCTTTTTATCTATAGACTTGTATTTCTTTTTGAATTACTGGTATCTGAAGGTCTTTTCTTTTTCAAAGTAAAAAGAAAAAATCATTTTTGGTGGAGACTTAGTGGATCATTATTAGTCATAGTATTAGTTACACTTTTTTATCCTATTCCTTTTTATAACTGGTGGTACACCTCATTGATGTTTGTCGTTATCTTTGGACTAACCATGTGTGCTGCTTGGATTTGTTTTGCTGAAAGTTTTTCTACTATTACTTTCTTATCAGTTGCTTCGTATCTAGTTCAGCACATAGCATATCAAGGATTAAATTCTATTCTTTATTTCTCAGGTCTAAGCAATTCATCTACCATAGGAATATATGGTCAAAAATTACCTACGGCTAGTGAGTTCTCTATCATTACAACAATAATCAATATTGTTGTTTATATTGCTATTTACTTCTTCTGCTTTGTCTTATTTGCAAATCAAATCAAGAAAAATTCAGAAATAATGATAAGCTCCGGATATATGATTTTATTCGTCGGGTTCTTATTAGTCGTCATAGTAGGAATCAATGCTTATATCGTATATTCAGTTAATGATGAGATTCCATATATATTTATGGGATTCTTTGATTTGCTATCATTTTTCTGTTGCTTCTTGTCTTTATCTTTCATGTTTAAGCTTTTAGATCAAAGACAGATGAAGACTGAACTAGACGATGCTTATGAAATAATAAGACAAGAGAAAAGACAATACGAATTATCGAAAAATAATATCGATTTAATCAATAAAAGAGTTCACGATTTAAAGCATCAAATGGAAGCAATCATCTCCAACGAAAACGTTAAAAAAGAAGTGGTTAACGAAATGACTTCAGCAATCAAGATTTACGATTCATCAATTAAAACAGGAAACAAAGTCTTGGATACAATCATGACAGAAAAATCATTGGAATGCAGTCAGAAGAACATAAAGATAACCTGCCTTTTAGATGGAAAGAAATTGAATTTCATGTCTGAATTAGATTTATATACATTCTTTGGAAATGCCTTAGACAACGCTATAGAATCGGTCTCCAAATTATCCGAAGATAAAAGAGCTATTTCTTTGACAATGACAAAGAAAGGAAATTTCATTTCCTTAGTAATTCAAAACTACACCGATAATAAAATAGTTCCAATAAAGGATAATCAAGAAAATACATTTATTAAAACGAGCAAAGAAGATCCATTGTTTCACGGCTTTGGAATGAGGTCTATGGAAAATATAGCAGAGAAATATGGTGGTAACATCAATTTTGAAATCTCAGATGGAATATTTTATTTATACGCTTTATTTGTAGACAGAGAAGTTGCTAATTAAAAATATCGTTTTAATAAAAAAGCCACAGCCAAATCGGCTGTGGTTTTATCATCTAAATATATTTACTTATCGATTAGTATCCCATGTCAGGGTTTGCAGGTGCTGCAGGAGCCTTGGGTTCAGGGATATCTGCAACTCCAGCTTCAGTAGTGACAAGTTCAGAAGCTATTGAAGAAGCATTAAGAATTGCACTTCTTGTAACCTTGCAAGGATCTACAATTCCTGCCTTGAACATATCGACCCAAACACCATTCTTGGCATCAAATCCAAAGTCTTTCTTCTCGTTGAGTTGAGCCTCAACAACATCGATTGAAGAATAACCAGCGTTGTCTGCGATTTGTGCCAAAGGAGCTTTCAAGCTCTCCAAGACACAAGAGATTCCACGTTGGACATCAGGATTCTCATCCTTCAAAGTCTTCTTCAAAGTGAGGTAAACTTCGCAAAGTGCAGCTCCACCACCGACTACGATTCCTTCGGAAACGGCAGCCTTAGTAGCATTCAAAGCATCCTCGATGTGAAGCTTCTTATCTTTAAGCTCAGTCTCTGTAGTAGCTCCAACTTTAATAACTGCTACTCCACCGGAGAGCTTAGCAGCTCTTCTCTCAATTCTCTTACGATCGTATTCAGACTTAGAGTTAGCGGCTTGAGCTGCAAGTTCATCGATGTGTTCTTGAAGCTTAGCCTTGTCGCCTTCACCACCGACGATAGTAGTATTATCGGCAGTGACGATAACCTTCTTGGCACGTCCAAGATCAGCGAGAGAAGCATCCTTCAACTCCATGCTGAGATCCTTTGAAATGAATCTGGCACCAGTCAAAACAGCGATATCTTCAAGTGTAGCCTTTTGTAAATCACCAAACTCTGGAAGCTTAGTAGCGACAACATTGAATGTTCCACGAAGTTTATTCAAGATTATGGTTGAAGAGACTTCGTTCTCCATATCATCAGAGATGATGAGCAAAGGCTTATGAGCATCGACAACAGCTTGAAGCAAAGGAAGAATGTCGTTGATGTTAGAAACCTTGATATCAGTGACCAAGATGTAAGGATCTTCCAACTCGGCAGTCATCTTTTCTCTATCGGTAACCATGTAAGGAGAGATATATCCCTTATCATATTGCATACCCTCAGTAACCTTGAGCTCTGTCTCAGTTGACTTAGATTGGTCGACAGTGATGACACCACTACGGCCAACCTTCTGCATAGCATCGGAGATAACTTTACCGATTTCTTCATCACCAGAAGAAATAGTAGCGATATTCTCGATATCAGCATCGGTGTTGATAGGATGAGACAAGCTAGAAAGTTCCTTAGCAACAGCCTTTCCGGCCTTGTTTATTCCTTGTCCAACCAATACAGGGTTAGCACCTCTATTGATTGCATCCACACCCTTATGAATGATAGCTTGAGCCAAGATTGTAGCTGTGGTGGTTCCATCACCAGCTGTATCATTAGTATTGTTTGCTACTTCATATACGAGCTTAGCACCCATATTTTCGAACTTATCTTTAAGTTCTATGTTACGAGCAATGGTGACACCATCGTTGCAAATAAGAGGTGATCCATAGCCTTGATCCAAAACAACATTACGTCCTTTGGGTCCCAAAGTAATCTTAACTGTATCAGCCAATGTATCGACACCCTTCAAAATTGAATCACGGGCATCTTTTCCAAAACGTATCTCTTTTGCCATAATTAAATAGCTCCTTTCTTGATGACTAATTAGTCGATAACTCCAATAATATCGTCATTCTTGATTACGAGGTAATGTTTATCACCTTCCTTGTAATCAGTAGTGGAGTACTTCTTAAAAAGTACTTTGTCTCCTACAGCTACATCCAAAGGAGCAATAGTGCCAGTCTTTTCATCCTTGACACCAGTTCCAACTGCTACGACAGTAGCAACAGCAGAATCGTCTTCTTTGCTCTTGACGATGATATCTCCATATCTCTTTTCCTCTGGAGCTGCTTGTAATACTACATAATCTCTTAAAGGTCTAATCATAATTTATGTTGCCTCCTTTGACGGGGTTTATTTCCTCGTTTAGCGTCTTAAATATAGCACTATAATTAGCAAAGTCAAGCCTAGACTGCTAATTTTATAGAATCTCTTATTTGTATTCAAAAAGTGTCGATAAATACTAAACTTTTTCTATTCTTCACTTATTGAAATTAATCGTTTTTTCTATTTAACTTGGATTTATTAGTCTCTATACCAACCATAAAATTAACTAGAAAAAGGAGTGGATATCAACGGAGCAAAAAAGACATAAGCCCAAGCCTATGTCTTTTAAAGTTATTCAGCCTTATCTTCTTCTTTCTTATCATCAGAAGTTTTATCTTCAGGCTTTTCCTCTTCTACACTTTCTTCCTTTGCCATCTCTTTTTTCTTTACAGGAATGATAGGATCCGGTTCTCCTAACAAAATGGCCTTTCTTCTTTCATATTGACCGATTCCAAATGCTATCAAGGTGGACGCAAGGAATCCTAATACAACTCCTCCTCCAGCTCCCAAGACCCAACTCTTACTTCCACTTGTTTGCATGACATTTCTATATAAAGTCTTTCCATTGTTGTTAGAAGCTGTGCTGATTTCTTGATAAGCACTCTCATAAACATTCTTAAATATTCCAGCTTGTTTCTCCAAAGCATTGTACAAAGTATTAATAGAATCCAACACTTTCGTATAATTCTTGAATATTTCAGTATCAGCTATAACTACATTAGATGATTTCCAACTAGACCAATCAGTAATACTATTTATAAAGTTTTCCTGATAAGGTATCTTTGATAATTCCATTGTATACTCTGAGATTTTGTTATTGTAGTTATTTATGTTCTTAAAACTATTATTCAAAGCACTTTTAAGCATATTTCTCTCTTCCGATGAGATTTCACTACTTTGAAGTTTATCACTCAAATCGTTGTAATTTTCTTGCTCAGAAGATAACTTGTTCTTCAAATCTTCTATGCTTGTTTGAATAGATTTCTTTTTATTTGAGTAATAACTCAGATACAATTCCTTAGATGAAGTAGTATCGACGTAGACATATTTATATGTTGTATTGTCGGCATCAAAAGTCAAAGAATTATTCAACGAAGATATAGAAGACATATTGGCATCTTCAGCACTAATGCTAATGTCCAACGCATTTTTAAATTGTCTAAATGCATTAGATAAGCTAGTCTTATTAGATGAACCTGTCGTAATTACTTCCATATTACCACCAAATATGTTCATCAAAGACTGATAGGAAGAAAACAGGAAATCCACTTCGTCTTGAAGCATAGTTATTTGAGTATCTAATCTATTAAAAGGAGAAGATATTTCATAGAAACCATCTAAATTAGTAGAAGCATTAAAATCACCGGAGGAATTTTGACCTATTTGTGCACTCTTTACTAAAGCCATGCAAAAACTTTGAGCTAATTTATCAGAAGAGAAATCTTTGTTATGACCATTTATATCAAAAGCTAAATAAGAAGAAGTATCAATAAAACTGTTATCATTAATTTCAGTAATAGTCAAAAGATTGGATTTATTAATTTCTTCATAATCGATAGAAGCAAACTCACCTTTGACATTTTCTATTTCTTCTTTAGTTGCAGTAGGATTGTTCTTTAAATAATCATCCTGAGCTTTTTTATTAGAAGCATCAACTACGGATTTCATGTTGTTTAATGAGATGACATACTGATAATCAAAAGGAGAACCGTTGGGATAATAATATGCGACTTCATTTCTGCTATTAATTTTACTGATAAAATTGGATTTATTATAAGCAAATCCTATCTTAAATGTTTCTTTAGATGGATTATATACAAACTTAACACCTGCAAATCCGACTAATCCCAATATGATTGAAGTTCCTAAAATCCAATATTTATATTTGTTTAGATAATGCCCAAAAGCTGGCCAACTCGCAGCCCATGGTTTCTTCTCCTGCTCTGCATCACTAATAATAATCGTTTGTTTGTTATTATCTTTATCCAATCCCATAATACATCCCCCTTCAAAAACCCATTTATTATATTAACAAATATGACTTAAGAAAACAAAAATCATAAATACCCTTATAAAAGTGAAAACATTAATTTGTGTTAGTTCTGATCCATTTCTTTACGAATTCTATTTCTTCATTTCTATTGTTATTCAAATCCCCTTGATTACATCTTAATAAAACTTCATTTAATATTTCTTTAAAATATTGATTCTTTTCTATTCCTAATTTCAAAAGATCATTACCATCAATCTCTAAATCTTTTAAAGAATAAGGTGTATTACCTTCAGACAAAATATCCACTCTATTTAAAATAGAATCGATAACATCGTTTTTAAATCTTTTTAAATTATAAAGATTGATTAGATAATTCTTAAATACATTTATGTCGACAGGCTTAGATAAAAGAATAAGACCATTAATGTAATCATCATCAAAGGAATTGTTAAAATTGATATCCTTCAATTTAATTAAAGTTTTTATTGCATTTATAGATTCATTATCCATCTTTATAAATAATCTCCAAGGCATAAAATCATTATTGATTTCACGTAGAGAAAATAAAGCAGATAAAGAGGCTATATAATCACCATACGATTTTGTATCAAAGTTATATATATCATCGATACTATTCCCTATCTTATCTAAACATGGGATTATAATTTTGAAAATAGGAAAGTATTCTTTGACATCTTTAAAAAAGTTGGAAGTTGAAGAAATTTCTTTTAATTCAATTAAAATTCTTTCTTTAGCTATTAGATTTAATTCTTCTTTACAATCCAATAAAGCAGTCTTTGTTTTAGATTCTATTTCATATCCTAGCTTAGCTGAAAAACGAATAGCTCTCAAAATTCTTAAAGCATCTTCATGAAATCTTGTAGATGGATTTCCTATAGTTTTTATAACTTTATTATTTAAATCTTCTAAACCTTCATGGAAATCATATATATGTCCTTCGGAATAATAAAAAGCATTGATTGAGAAATCCCTTCTCTTTGAATCTATATAGACATCTTTTACAAACTCAACATTGTCAGGTCTTCTATAGTCAGTATAACCTTCATCACATCTAAATGTAGTTATTTCAATAGGCTTATGATCGATTATCACTCTTATCGTTCCGTGTTTCTCACCAGAATGCTCTTGATAGAAGTCTTTAAAGACATCACTGATTTGGCTAGGTAGAGCATCGCTAGTCAAATCATAATCGTGAGGTGTCTTTCCCATCAAAAAATCTCTGACAGCTCCACCCACTACATAAGCTTGATATCCATTTTCCTTCAACTTAGATAAGACATATTCAACACTAGATGGTAATGGCATTGTTCTATTTAAAATTGTCATTCAATTTCTCCGTTCAAAGCCTTGTCTATCAATTCAATATATTCTTCTTTTGAATTGCAATGAACCATTAGAGTTCTAACTTTTTTAATGGATGGTAATCCCGTTAAAAAAGCCGGTGCTATTGTTCTAAGTGCTAGTGATACTTTATGAGCATCTCTTTCAAATCCATAAGAATAATCTATATATTCTTTCAATATTTCTAAATTATCTTTATATGTTCTTATAGTCAATGGATTTCCTTCTTCTAAATCAACTAAATCCTTAAATATCAATGGATTTCCTACAGCTGCTCTTCCAATCATTAAAGCATCAGCTTTAGTTAAATCAAAGACATCTTTAGCATTCTTTTCATCGATATCACCATTAGCTATTATTGGGACGTTAGCAATAGATTTAGCTTTTGCAATATAGTTATAATCCGCATGACCTGTATAAAACTGACTTCTAGTTCTTCCATGAATCGCTATCGCCTTAACTCCAGCATCTTCCAATACTTTTACAATTTTAGTTATGTCTTCTGGATTACTAAATCCAAGTCTAGTCTTTGCCACTACAGGATGATTTGATTTTTTTACGATTGCACTCATCAATTTATAAAGATAAGGAAGATCAGTCAAGAGATGGGATCCCGCGTTTTGTCTCATAACCTTCGGAACTGGGCATCCTAAGTTAAAATCTAGAAATGTATATTTAGCTTCTTTTTCAACTATTTCTATTGCTTTTTCAATGTGGTCTATCTCATATCCGAACAATTGAAGTGCTAAGGGGCCTTCATCTCTTTGAGTGTCATGAAGCATTTCAAAAGTATCTTGTGATCCATAAAATAAAGCATTTGCTGAGATCATTTCAGTATATGAAAGACCCGCTCCATAACGATGAGCAAAATTTCTCATCGTTATTGTTGAAAATCCAGCCAAAGGAGCTTGTACATATCTATCTTTAAGCTCTATTCCCGCAATATTAAATGTCTTCAATGCCATATTTAGACCTCAGTATCTTTTTATCTAAAAGATTATAAGATTTTTATTCAAATATGCATAATCCCAACATATAAACAAGTAAGGTTATACAACTTGATTATGAGAAATTTAATAAAAGTTATAGAATATAACCAAGAAATGAGGAATAAATATGAGCGATAAGGCTTATGACTATTTAATAGTTGGTGCTGGATTATTTGGTGCCACTTTTGCATACCTTGCAAAAAAAGCAGGTAAAAAAGTTTTAGTCATAGATAAGAATCCAGTGATTGGAGGTCATATCTATACTGAAAGAAAAGATGGAATAGATATCCATGTCTATGGAGCACATATCTTCCATACTGATGATGAAAGAGTTTGGAAGTTCGTAAATTCATTCGACGAATTCAACAGATTCACCAATTCACCATTGGCAAATTATAAAGGCAAGCTATATCATCTTCCTTTCAACATGAATACATTCTATGAATTGTTCGGAACTATCACTCCAGATGAAGCAAAGAAAAGAATTGAAGAAGAAGCTGCAAAAGAAGGAATATCTGAGGATGTTTCAGCTGAAACCCATGCTCTATTAAAAGTCGGAAGAACAGTTTATGAAACATTGATAAAAGGTTATACAGAAAAACAATGGGGTAGAAGTGCAGCTGAACTTCCTCCATACATTGTTGGAAGACTTCCAATCAGATTGACTTACGACAACAACTACTTCAACGATAAATATCAAGGTATCCCAGTAGATGGATACACAAGCTTGATATCCAATATGTTGGACGGAATCGAAGTGAGGTTGAATTCAGATTTCTTGAAAGATAGAAATTCATGGATCAATTTGGCTGATAAAGTACTTTATACAGGACCTATCGATGCATACTTCAATTACAAGTTAGGTCTTCTTGAATATAGATCCTTGAGATTTGAAACAAAAGAATTCGATACACCTAACTTCCAAGGAAATGCAGTCATAAACTACACCGAAAGAGAAGTTCCATACACCAGAGTTATTGAGCATAGACATTTCATGATGAATGCTTGCAAATCCGATAAGACTTTCGTCACTTATGAATATCCAATGAACTGGACTGGTCCAAAGGATGAACCTTACTATCCAATCACAAATAAGAGAAATTTAGATTTATATCATCAATATGAAGAATTAGCCAAAGAAGAAAACGTGATATTCGGTGGTAGATTAGGAATGTACAAATACTTCGACATGGATGATACTATATTAGCTTGTTTCGACTTAGCCACCAAGGAGGGCATATTTTAAATGAGTCCAGACCCATTAAGTAGTCCGTTTCAAACTAAGGCACCGACTTTAAAAGTTGTGATTGTTTGTGCCGGCCCAGTAGATTGTCTAAGGAAGATTCAAAATTTAGCTATTGGAAGTAATTATCAAGTCATAGCTGTAGATGGCGGATATGACACCATAGCAAAAACAGGCCTAAGACCTGTATTTACTATCGGTGATTTTGATTCCACCGAATATGACATCGAAGAGATTCGATACAATTCAGAAGATGTCATTGAATTGAATAAAAATAAAGATAAAACTGATTTCGAAGAAGCGTTAGAAGAAGCTTTCTATAGAGGATTTACCACAATTTCAGTGTTTGGAATACTTGGTGGAAAAAGAATTGATTTTGAGCTTAGCAACTTGTTGATTCTATCTAAATATGCAACTTCAGATAGAAAAATTAGAGTCTATTCCGAAGATGGAAAACAAGTTTTGGAATTGATGACTCAAGGTCAAGAGTTTTGTATAGATAATATAAAACATATCGATTTATCAAAAACAATATCTGTAATTCCAATCAAAGATAGCGATGTTACTATCGCTGGTATGGAATATGACTATTCTGGAAAGATTGAAATGAGTTCATCCTTAACTATGTCGAACAAAGGAATGGATGGTGGCTCTATAAAGATTAATTCAGGATTAGTTTATATCTACTATTCATTGAGAGACTAACTTAAAATTCATATGTAAAAATCCATAGGATCAAAGCCTATGGATTTTTTACATAACTAAATCCTATTCGTGAATCAAATACTAAATCAAAATTTCATCTAATATTTTTAAAAAAAGATTTGATTAGATTTGAATCTTCTTCAGATGGAATAAAATGAGACTCTATATAATTATCCAATTGATATTTAGTAAAAGCTCCATCTTCTATAGATCTAACCGAATAGTACACTTCTTTTATTCCTGCATTTAATAATGCACCAAAGCACATTAAACAAGGCTCTAAAGTAACTATTAAAATAGAATTATCTAAATGAATTTTATTAGTTTTTATCATAGCTTCTCTTAAAGCTATTATTTCAGCATGATCAAAAGGATTGTTATTTAATTGAACTCTATTATGAGATGATCCTATTATTTCATTACTATCTTTATTAAATATTACTGATCCAATAGGAACTTCATTTTCCATTAAAGCTTGATTAGCTTCTTTTCTTGCAAAATCAAATAATAAAGATATATCTTTTTCAGTTATATATTTCATACTATTCATTATACATATGATAAATCAACACGACAAAAGAAAACAAAAAACCATCGCACACATTAGAAATCCTTAAGGCTGCTACCTTCCGGTCCTGACCTGGTTCGGTTTCCTAATATCGCAATGGCATATTAATTATAAGCATCAATAATGAGAAACTCAATCGGTTTAAAATAGCTGCTCTTGTTTATCATATCGATGAAATCAATCAATATTGTTTATTTGATATAATAATATAGTTAAGAGGAATACTATTACGAACAATAAAGTAAAAAAGAATTCGAATAAGACCAATCCATTTGTCAATTTCATGGTCAAATTATTCATAAAGAATTCAGATGACATAAGCAATCCAAGAGTGAGAAGAAATTATGGATTTTTAGGTTCGACATATGGTCTTATAACAAACATAATCATGTTTACATTGAAGATAGTCTTTGCAAATATTTATAGAATTTCTTCAATGCAAGCTGATGCTTTAAACAACGCATCCGATATAGGAATGTGTGCTTTGGCTTTGATTTCCGTATATATAGTTTCAAGACCCGCCACTTCTAAGCATCCATATGGATCTGCTAGATTTGAGTATTTAGGTTCATTCGTAATAGCGATAATAGTTATTTACTTAGCTATAACACAAATGGTCTCAGCTATAGGAGAAGCAATAGCAGTAGTTCCTGGTGAAGGTATTAATAATTGGAATCAAATAGAACTATGGCTTCCTTTTGGAATTATGATAGGTGCTGGGTTTATAAAGCTAACACAAGTCATTCTATTGATTTCTTTAGGAAAGAAAATAGGATCCATGACTTTGGTAGCTACTGGGAAAGATGCTAGAAATGATGCAATGGTAGCTTTCCTCATCGGATTATCTTATTTGATATCTCCTGCTGTTGGATACAACGTCGACCCGATACTAACTGCTTGTGTATCTTTGATAATCGCAATATCTGGTATTGGAATCATCAAAGAATCAGTAGATGCTTTAATGGGTTCTACACCAGATATAGATATCATCAAAAACTTCTATGACACCATTATGTCGTATCAAGTCGTATTAGGTGTCCACGATTTAGAAATGCACACATATGGTCAAAATGACATCAAAGCCTATGTTCATGCAGAAGTAGATTCTTCAACTCCGTCCATGGTCTTAAGAGATGAAATCGATACAGTAGAAAAGGATATAGAACAAACCTTAGGAATAAGAACTACCATTCATATCGATCCTATAGTAATAGGTGATCCTGAGACTGATAGATACAAGGCTTATGTAGTCCAAGCTTGCAAAGAAGTTGACCAGTCTATATATATTAACGACTTCCGACTTGTTAAAAATTTGGAAGATGCTTCATCTAAGAAACTAGTATTTGATTTGGTAGTTCCTTTTGACTTAGTTAAAGATGGAAAAGAAACAGCAGATAAAATAAAAGAGATTGTCAAGTCTTTTAGTTCTGACAATCTCTCATTCGATATTGATATTGATGATAGATCTAGCGATCTACTCACAATGTTGAAATACACAACAGATAAGGACTAAGCATCATCAGGCAATTGATTTGTCTGATTGTTTCTCTTTTGCTCCAACAAATCCTTCTTAACCATCTTGTCGATGATTTCTTTTACTATTTTATCCAAAGATGAATTTGCTGAATAATCGGCTTTTTCAATAAACGAAACTCTGTTTTCAGCTAATAAGTTTTCGGCGATAGCTTTATTTTTGGCATCAGGATAAACTGCAATTGATTCTCCACCTCTATCTCTAACTAATTGCATGCAAGGAATATCGGTACTTCCATCACCAATATAAATCATATTTCTAAATGGAGCATGCTTTTGAATTTCGGGCATATGTTGGTTGACAACATTTGAATCATCCAATTCAAAAGCACCTTTTGAAATTCTAAATAAGAATTGAGTCTTAGTAGTGTAATTCACTACATTCTTAGGCCAAACAGCAGTTCCATCTTCACCATAGAAATACTCACAAGCATATACTCTAGTAAAATACTTATAAATATTAGTTCCTTCTATCATCTCTTTAATTCCAGATGATATGACATAATGCTCTATATTGCAGTTTAACTTGGCTGCATATTCACCTAATCTCTCAAACCACTTAGTCAACCCAGGATATAATTGAACACCTTGACCTAATCCAACCATCCATTTACGAGTTGGCCTGATTCCTTTCTCTTTTGCTTTTTCGAGCATCAAATACATATAAGCTAAATTTGGATCCATCTTTTCGTTTTTGCACAACTCATCAGCTTTAGACCAAAATTCAGCAGGATTAGTTCCAACCATAGGCATAAATGTATATGTTTGCATATCGCTTGGTGACAATGTATTATCAAAGTCATACATCAAAACAATCACAGGTTTCTTCGCCATAGAAAACCTCACTTTCATAAAGTAGTTTAACACTAAACATATATTTTTTAATCACCTTTTATTCTTTATATTAAACAATAAAGTTGTTAAACCAATAAATTAGGATATAAATTGAATAATTAAATAATCAATAGTTTCATTAAATAGTAATTAATTCAATTATCTTTTTATCAAACTCAATTTCTTTAATACTTTTAGTTAATTTATTTTCCCTTGTTAGCAATTAAATTTCATTGTTTTCAACTATCATTTAATACATTTTTTGTTTGTTTTGTAAGTATAAATCAACAATATTTGCCTCTTTTGGTTTAAAATATACAAGCTTTATTATTTAGTGAGGAGCTATATATGGCAGAAGAAAGAAAATTTACTGATCAAGAATTAGCTAGAAGAGCAAAATTGGACAAGTATCGTGAGTTAGGCGTGGATCCATACGGACATCGTTTTGAAGTCAATTGTCACGCTGAAGATGTCTTGAAATTAAATCAAGGATTACAGCCCGAAGAAGTAGCTTCAAGACCTGTCTTCCTTGCAGGAAGAATCGTTCTTCTTCGTAAGATGGGAAAGGCTTCATTCTTCCACCTTCTCGATAGAAGTGGAAAGATTCAATGCTACATCCGTCAAGATGAAGTTGGATTAAAAAACTATCAAATATTCAAATTAGCCGATCTCGGTGATATTTGTGGTGTTAAAGGTGTTGTGATGAAGACTAAAACTGGTGAAATAACAGTCAGAGTCAAAGAATATGTTCACCTTTCAAAATCTCTTAAACCTTTGCCTGACAAGCACCATGGATTGGTCGATAAGGAAGAGCGCTACCGTAAGCGTTATGTAGATACAATAGTCAACGACGATGCCAGAAGAACAGCTATCATGCGTCCTATCATCGTAAGAGAGCTTCGTCATTGGTTCGATGACCATGGCTACCTTGAAGTCGAGACTCCAATTCTCCAACCTACATTAGGTGGTGCTAACGCACGTCCGTTCGTGACACATCACAACGCTTTGGATGAAGATTTCTATCTTCGTATAGCAACAGAGCTCGAATTGAAAAGATTGATTGTCGGTGGAATGGAAAGAGTTTATGAAGTTGGAAGAATCTTTAGAAATGAAGGTATAGACTTATTCCATAATCCTGAGTTCACAACTGTAGAAGCTTACCAAGCTTTCGGCGATTTATCCGATATGATGAATTTAACCGAAGACTTGATTAGAACTTTAGCTTTGAAAGTTAGAGGAACTACAAAAATTCATTTCAACGGTGCTGATATCGATGTCGGTCCTGAATTCAGAAGAGCCAACATGACCGATCTCATCAAAGAAAAAACTGGTGTCGATTTCAATGAGGTTCATTCCGATGAAGAAGCTTTGGAATTGGCTAAGAAATTCAATGTTCCTACCGAACCACACTTCCGTTATGGACATGTAATCAATGCATTCTTTGACCAATTCTGTGAATCTGAATTGATTCAGCCTATCTTTGTTTGCCGTCATCCTTTGGATGTCTCACCTCTCGCAATGAAGTGCAAAGACGATCCTAGATTCACACAAAGATTTGAAATCTATATAGGTGGTCATGAACTTGCTAACGCCTTTACTGAGTTAAACGATCCTGATGACCAATTGAGCCGTTTTGAAAAACAATTAGAAGACAAGAACAAAGGTGACGCAGAGGCTTGTGAAGTCGATTATGACTACATCAACGCTTTAGAATATGGTCTCGCTCCTACTGGTGGAATCGGAATCGGAATCGATCGTTTGGTCATGTTCTTGACAAGCGAGGATTCAATTCGTGAAGTAATTCTCTTCCCGACACTTCGTCGTAAAGTAGATAAAACTGCTGAAGAAGAGGAAGTCGGCTTAGTAGAAGAGAAAAAAGAAGAAGCCAAAGAAGAACCTAAGAAGGAAGAAGAAAAAGTTAAAGAGCAGCCTAAGGTCGAAGAGAATAAACCTGAAGAAAAGTGCTGTGAGTGCTGCTGTGACGATGACCCTGTAGTCCTTGAACCTCTTCAAGATAACTCATGGAAAATAAATACACGAGATTTGAAGGATAGAAAGTTAATGTTCAAGTATCGTCTCGTCATAAAGAAGAATTCTAAGAAGCCTAGAAAACTTAAATACTAATTTATAGACTAATAATCGCCTCATTTAAATTGAGGCGATTTTTAATTCATAAATTAAAGTTGTATATTGAAATCTGAATTTTTTCTTATATTTTGATATCAATTTTTGTTATCTTATTATAAAAGAGGTCATCAATATGAAATATCCTAGATTTTTAAAGAAAGGTGATTTAGTAGGAGTATCAGCCTTCAGCTGTGGAATTACAGATCAACCGGGTCAAAACAATTTTATCAATGGTCAAAAAACATTAAAAAAGAAATACGACTTAAATACTATATTTACTGAGGATGTATTTTCAGATATTGGAGGCAAATCCGCAAGTGGAGAACAAAGAGCAAAAGAATTCAATGATTTAGTCAAATACGAAACACCTTGGATCATCTCTGCAGCTGGTGGAGATTATCTCAATGAAATGCTCAAATTCATCGATTACAAGCAATTTAAAAGGAAACCTTGTTGGGTTCAAGGATATTCAGACAATACATCAATTCTTTATGCTTTAACAACAATTAGTGATGTAGCAACTATATACGGCCAAAACTTCAGTGCTTTTGGAAAAAAGCCATATGAGAAATGCCAAACACAAAACATTAAGCTTTTAATGGGAGATTCTGATACGGTTGAATCATTAACTTACTACGAAGAGGAGTTTCGTGAACCCATAAGCGGATTAGAGCCATTCTATAAAGATAAAAAAGTAAAATGGATTAACGGGAATAAAGAATCTAAAATAGAAATGGAAGGAAGATTGTTGGGTGGTTGTACTGAAGTCCTATTCTCTTTAATTGGAACTCCATACGAGAAGACATTAGAATTCTGCGAGAAATATAAAAAAGACGGAATAATATTCTTCTTTGAAACATTCAGTAGTGATGATTCCAATCTTCATCTACACTTATGGCAATTGAAAGAAGCAGGATGGTTTAAATATTGTAAAGGAATCATTTTTGGTAGACCACTTTTCTATAAATCTTACCTGAATAAAACATATCAAGAAATAGTAACTGAAACTTTGAACGATTTAAATATTCCTATGATATTCGATGCCGATATAGGACATAAAGGACCTACGATTCCTATGATAAATGGTGCATATGCAAAGATAACCAGTGAAAAAGGAAAAGGAAAAGTTCAATATATATTTAAGTAGATAATCTTAGAGAATAAAAAAAACAAGGCCTCAGGCCTTGTCTTTTTATTGCTGAAATTATTATGAACGTGACTGATATAACGGCTTTTGCTCTTTAGTTGAATTAAACTTACCTGATGTTCTATTGATCAAGAATGTCAAACGCATGATATAGCCGAATACACCGATCATTATTCCGTATGATGAGCTGAAGAAGAAGAATATCATAGCTAGCAAGCACACAGTGAAGCTAGACATGATAGACATTTGTATACCTTCCCAAGCGTTGCAGTTCTTGTGCAAGAGATTGCTCTTTCCTAAAGTGAACAACCAAAGAACGATACCACCTAAGATAATCAATCCTACTCCACTGCCAGCTACGATTCCAACCATCACCCAAGTATTTTGATCACGGATTGGACGATATCCTTGAGCGAACAAATCTTTCCAAAGAACATTAGAAGCGGTGTTTTCCAATGTAGCAGCACCAGTCATTGTATACTTCAATGAGAATTTATTATCCTTCAATAAAGGAGACAATCCGCTGTAAAGTCCACTCATAGATGATCCACTAGGAGCATTGGCAGCCTTGTTAGCAATCTTATCTAAATCGACAGGTGCATTAGGATAAAGAACAACCATATAAGATTTAGGAGCAAATAAGATGAAAGAGTGATAAGCAGTTCCAGTCTTATTATCAGTAGAGTTTATCCTAGCGATACTGGCATTTACTGCAGTAGATCCTTCTTTTGTAGTTATATCATTCTTAGTTGAATAAACTGAGAAATAAACAAACTCCTCGGATTGAGCTGAAGTATGAGAAGTAGATCCATCAGTATTGGTAGTGGTGTTATAGATTGTGACTCTGTGTTTAAAGTTATAATTGTTAGTCTCACTACGCACACCATTATCTATAGTCGTATCAGTGAAGAACTGAGAGTCGACATAACTAGTATTATCTCCATAGAGCAATTGAATTCCATCAGAAGTATCTTGGAAATTCAGCTTTTGGAAGTCTGCATACTTTGCATCGTTAGACGATGACAATGTATCCAAGGCTATTGAGATTCCTTTTTCATTGCTAGGTTCCAATACAGCTCCACCAGAAGTCATATATCCAGAAGAAAGAATAGGAATCATCAGCAATGCAATAGAGAGAATAAATACGATGACAGCTAACCACCACTTTCTCTTTCTACCATCGATAATCGCTTGGTTCTTATATAAGCATTGCCATAAATACTTTACTGTACCCATGTAAAAAACTCCTTAATAATGCTTGCATATTATAAAGAGAGAAAACAATTTTTTCCACTTTTATTAAATATATATATCTTAATTATATAAGGTATGCATATTATTAATATATTGCTAAAATTCATTTTTGACTTTAATCAATCTATTGAAGTTTGATAAATTAGGCTCAAACATAAAAACCAAAAATGAATTATAAAGATAAAAAAGTAATGGTACCACCAATTTAAAGCTAAGTTGTTTTTTAATTATGCAATAGGATTTTTATAAAAAGCAACTTATATTTTTTATAGTGTTGCAACCAATAAAAAGATTAGTGTTTATCGAAAATACTTGTTATTTTTCAATCGGTGTGTTAGATTATTAAAGTGATTAAAGGAGGCCAATTAAATGGCAAAAGAAAGAGGAACTCCACGTTATTTGAAAATTGCTCAAGATATCTGTGGAAAGATCATGAACGGAGAATATCCTGAAGGAACCTTGTTAAAGGGTCGTTCTATATTAGGTGCTGCTTATGGAGTCTCACCCGAGACTGTTCGTAAGGCTTTAAACCTTTTGGAGAAAGAGAAAGTAGTTTCTTCCAAGAGAGGTGTCGGTGTATTTGTTGAGTCTGTTCTCCACGCTCAGCAATTTGCTTCACGTTGGAAATCAGAGACTCAAATCTCTGCCAAATATAAGAATCTCGAAGCTTTACTCAACGAGAAAAAGGCTTTGGATGCCAAGATTAACGATGCTATCGATGATATGAAGGATTCCTTCCGTTATCAATCTAACGAAGCAGTTAAGTTGTCTGAGGCTGATGTACCTGAAGATTCATGGATTGATGGTAAGACCCTTCTCGAAACTCGTTTCGGAAACTACACAACCGCCACTATTGTTGCTGTTGTCGGTGCTGATGGAATTGCCAAGTGCTCTCCTGGACCTAAATTCGTTCTCCATGCTGGAGACAAGATCATCTTCGTTGCAAGAGATGAATTGACCTTCGATCGTGTCCTTTCTTACCTCACCTATGGTTTGATGCAAGAAGGCGAATCTAAGTAATTCTAAAAACAATATATGAGAGGCTGTGAAAAACAGCCTCTTTTTGTTTTAAGGATTATACTTTAAAATAGTAATCAAAGGAGGATAAATCTAATGACTTTATTAGACTGGATAATTCTCGCTATATTAGTAATAGCTGGAATCATAGGATTGATATTTGGGGCGAAAAAAAGAATCACCAGAAAACTGGGATGGTTAGTTGGATTTGTAATAGCAACAATGTTCTATGCAATGCTGACTAATGTCATCTTGAGTAACACACCACTAGGAGAGACAGGGGCATCATATTTTGGAAACATTATGATTGCTAACGTCAGCGAGTCGAATACATTAGCAATTTTGAACTCATCCTACTCTGATGTAATAGCAATAGATGGGGCACAATCATATTTAGCAACTGGAATGACTTCTATTGGAATTCCTAAGTTCTTTGCTTCTTATTTCATAACTAAGATATATTTCACAAGTGGAACTGTAGCTATGGCGTTAGGATCTGGAATTTGCGCTGCTATAGCTTATGTGGTCACTTATGTTGTCCTTTACTTCGTATCAGCCTTACTAGTGACAATACTACTTAGGTTCTTACTTAAAGGTAAAGAAGATGGTAAGATTGGAATTATCGATAGAATCGCAGGATTGGCATTAAGAATAATAGAAGCATCAGTTACTATTCTCTCAATTATGCTTGTGGTGATTGGAATATCATATGCCATTCCTAGTCTCAATGAATGGATGGTAACTCAGACAAACTTTGGATCAGGTACAGTTACTTTATCTGGAATCTACTACAACTTGGCTTGGCAAATCATAAACGCATTCAAACTGTTAGGATAGATGATAATAAAATTCACCTCCTATAGGGGATTGTTTAAACTTTGTATCTTATTACAACAATGATGACTTTTATTGTTGCACTTTCTCTTTGTTCTTTTTCAATCGGATCAACGAAAATATCATCAAAATCCAACCCTTGCTTTTCCCAAAGCAAATCGAACAACCGTATGATAAGGAAACCAGAATAAGAAAGAACAACGGGCTTTTTATCTTCAGAAGCAGTGTCATACGCATCATTTCAATATCATTACTCTTGATTACTGTTCGGCGTAATGAACAGAAATGTCAAGTCATTCCATCAACCTTAAAGTTTCTCAAGTAGCCCTCAAAATCCGTTTTCTCACCCCGCAAACTTTCTTTATTACCCCATGGTAATAAATTCAATTTATCCAACGTCAATATTAGAAAAAGGATTTCAAACTATCGTCTTCCAAAGATTTTTCATCGCATCCAACATAGAAAAGTGAAGAGAAAAGTACATAGTAAAGTACATAGAAAAATGAAGAGAAAGGTATTCTCATTTTTCGCACTATCTTCTTATCAAGATTAGCGCCGCCGAATGTTAACCCGCGTCACAAGCGAATTTCAAATCACTTCGTGTCAGTGCAATAAAGACAAAAAAATCGTCCATAATGCAGCCATGGGTCAAAACGCCGAAGTACTCGACGATTTCTTTCCCTGTTATTCTTTCGTTGCTCTTTATGAGCTTTTCGAACTCTTCCTTGATGAAGGAAAGCTGAGTGCCATCGACTTCATTGAGTGCCAAACGACTCTCACGTCAACAAGGATTTATTCAAGATGACTATTTGACGATTTTCCAACTCCCCTCCTTTTTGGATCCTTTCCTCTCAACGATTCCTTTGTCCTGAAGCAATGCGACGATTCTCGAAACGGTCCTTCTGGATATTCCCATCATCCTGTCACAGGCGTCAGATAGGGATATGCTCGGATTGGAAAGAAGGATGCTGAACAAAGTAAGCTCATTGTTCGTCATATTATCGTTTTTTAATGTGCCATTTAATATGCCATTTAATATGCCATTTAAT